>CENT01049863.1_pt1 | contig 50656 bp, 42 predicted proteins | sample 530141 | NCBI WGS metagenome assembly CENT01 (sample SAMEA2591074, study PRJEB7988) | marine metagenome | isolation source: saline water (ENVO:00002010), including | reverse complement strand
TCACTTGTTGATGGTCAGAAAGGTGCATGATTTGTTCAGAAGATCAGGTCCATACAAATGAACTTTTAGGACAGCAGAAAAAAAACCGGTAACCAACTCAACCGGCAAACAATTAGAGATAATCGCGAACGTCTTACCATCATTTCTCGATTTTTGGCATAAAAAATATAGGCAAGTTTTGGCTAAAACCCAGTAGGCACAAGGCCTACAGCTAGGTTTGTGTCATGGAATTTGGCTAAAAACGGTAAATATGGCGATTTGTACTCAAGTTTGTACACACTTTCCGAGGTTACGCTTGAACATCATTGAAAAGCAAAGAAACGAGAAAAAGACAAAAAACCTTTAAATTCAGTACGTAGAGATGTGATTGTGGTGTGCAATGAAAGGTGGTTTTAAGCGTTGAAAGGCTGGGCGGCATCAGGGTGTGAAATGATCGCAAACGTGCGTCGCTTTCCTATTTCTTCAAGAAGCTTTAGATCTGACATTAATAATAATCTTTTTTTGTGCTTTTGGATGTCGTGTTGATTAGCCAACTCGACTCCGACATTTGAACCACAATGCATTGAATTTCCATTTTGCGAATGTAATGAAAAAACAAAATTCGGGTGGTGTGATAATTATTGGTGATTTTAGCATCTTACCGTCGGTAACAGTAGAGCCTTGTTTCAAGAAATATTTACACGCTTAGCAGCAAAAGGATTTATTAACCCGAATTATAAAGAGTTCAATTTTAAACATATATTTTGTAAATATTACATAGCTCAGTTGATTATATGACAGCTTTGTGTATACATTAGATGTGCGCAAAAAAAACGCACACATAAAAAAAATCAAAAGTTCTAAGACAACACACAGTCTAGGGAGACTACAATGTTTACAAACCACAAGCTGGCTAAGTCAGTCAGACTAGCTTGCGCTTTCGGAGCTGCGGCTTCCATAGCATTATCCGGTAATGTGTATGCACAAGAAGATGCAGACAGCGAAGACGAAAAAGTCGAAAAAATTGAAGTTACAGGTTCTCGTCTACTTTCAAACCCAAATATTGCAGCTGCTACACCGGTACTAAGTGTATCAGGTGCTGAAGCTGCTGCTCGTGGTAACTTACGTGTAGAAGACTTCGTAAACGTGCTACCTCAGGTATTTGCAGGTCAGGCATCTGAAGTGTCAAACGGCGCAACAGGTACAGCAACGCTTAACCTACGTGGTCTTGGTGCTAACAGAACTTTGGTGCTTATCGACGGCAAACGTCTGCCATACGGTTCATCTGGCACAGCAGCGGCTAACGTCGATTTAGTGCCTACCCAAATGCTTGAGCGTGTTGACATCCTAACCGGTGGTGCATCGGCTGTATACGGCTCAGACGCTGTTGGCGGTGTTGCAAATTTCATTCTACGTGACGATTTTGAAGGCGTAGAGTTCGGCGGTCAGTTTAGTTCAAACTACGCCGATAACGACAACGGTCTTTACGAAGGCGTTTTAAACGCAGCTAACCAGCCTATTCCTGGTTCAACCATGGATGGCGACGAAACCCTTATCTATACCATGTTCGGCGCCTCAACAGGCGATGGCAAAGGTAATGTAACCATTTATGCTTCTTATGAAGACAGAAATGAAATTGTTCAAGCAGACCGCGTATTCTCTGCGTGTACCCTTGGTCAAAGCAGCGGCGCATCAAGCTTTGAAGGTTTAGGCTGTGTTGGTTCTGCCAACTTCCGTCTATTCGGCGGCCCGGGCGGTTTTGCTTTCCAAGAAGAAAACGGCAACATTATTCCTTACGCTGGCGGACCTTCGCAAACCTTTAACTTTGGTGCGCAAAACTTCTTCCAACGTCCTTCAGAGCGTTATCACTTTTACGCGAAAGGCGATTACGATTTAACTGAAAACCTTGAAGCTTACGCTGACTTCTCGTTTATCAACAACACCAGTAACGCCCAGATTGCACCGAGTGCATCATTTGGTATCGGTGCGTATGACATCAACTGTGGTAACCCACTGATTCAGGGTAACGACGGCATTGCGTTTACAGAGATCTTTGGTTGTTCTGCCGATGATATCGCCAGCAACGCCATTGTAAGTGGTATTACAGCTTCTCACCGTAACGTGGAAGGTGGAGCCCGTGACTCTCGCCTTGAAAATAGCACATGGCGTTTTGTGGGTGGCTTAAAAGGCTTTATCGACGACACATGGGCCTGGAACCTATTTGGTCAAATCTCTGAAACTCGTGACCAAAGCGCATCTACAAACGATTTTGTTGTAGCTAACCTGCAGCAAGCGTTACTTGCTACTACAGATGCCGACGGCAATGTAGTATGTACTGACCAGTCTGGTGGTTGTGTTCCTTACAACATTTTCCAACGCCCAGGCGGTGAGAGCCAAGTTACACAAGACCAACTCGATTTTATTCAAGGTATTGGTATTGTTAACGGTGAAACCTCACAGAAAGTATTTGGCGCAGACATTCAAGCTAACCTAGGCGATTACGGTATTCAGCTACCTACTGCTGACGATGGCATTGGTCTACTAATGGGTGTTGAGTATCGTAAAGATACACTCGCTTCGTCACCAGATGAAATCAGCCAAATTCAAGGCGGTGGTTTTACAGGTGTGGGCGGTGCAACTCTTGCAGTTGAAGGTTCTATTGAAGTTCGCGAGTTCTTCCTAGAAACCCAAGTACCTTTACTTTCAGACGCACCTTTTGCTGAGCAATTAGTGCTAAGCGCGCAATATCGCTTCTCTGATTACGACGCTAACGGCAACGGTACAAGCAACAGCTTTGATACCAATGCTTATGGTTACCAGTTATCGTGGACACCAGTTGAAGACGTTAAACTACGTGCACAGTTCCAACGCGCGGTACGTGCGCCTAACGTAATTGATTTGTTCACAGGTCAAAACACCGGTCTTCCTAACCTAAGTCCTAAAGGTACTGATGCAAGTGGTGAGCAGTTATACGATCCGTGTGCTGGTAGTAACCCAATTGCGTCGCTTGAAACTTGTGCTCGCACAGGTGTAACAGCGGCACAGTATGGCAGCATCTTAGATGTTATTTCTGGTCAAACACAATCTCTTACTGGTGGTAACCCTAACCTATCGCCAGAAACTGCTGACACAGTAACCTTTGGTGCTGTAATTACACCTGAAAGCATTGAAGGCCTTTCAATCAGTATCGATTACTTCGATATTAAAGTTGATGATGCGATCTCTGCCGGTATTCCTGCACAAACTATCTTTGATAACTGTCTAGATTCAGGTGATCCAACCTTCTGTAATCTAATCACACGTTCATCTGCAGGTTCACTTGCAGCAGGTACGTTTGGTGTTGGTTTCCAGCAAACCAACTTAAACATTGCAACCCTTGAAACATCGGGTGTGGATTTACAAGTTGGCTATAGCTTTGATACTGAGCTTGGCAACATCAAACTAGACTACGCAGCAACATTGCTTGACGCGCTAGATACAGTGCCGTTCCCTGGTGGTGATGCAGTTGAGTGTGCGGGCTTCTTTGGTAACGCATGTGGTGCGCCAAACCCAGAATACCGTCACAGATTTATGGCAACGTGGAACACTGAGCTAGATATCGATATTACCGCTACGTGGAGACACTTTGGTGCAACCGATAACGATGATGAAAACGATACGCTGGAAACCGGTTTCAACTCGATTAACTACTTAGATATCTCGGCGACGTATTACATGTCAGATAACTTCGAGTTTACTCTTGGTGCGCTTAACTTACTTGGCGAACAGCCTCCTGTATACTCAGGTGCTGGTCCAGCGCTAGGTAACGGTAATACTTACCCAACTGTGTACGACACAAGCACAAACTTCTTTGCTGGTTTAAGAGGTAAGTTCTAAAACACGTTTGGAACATAAGTTAAAAACATAAACATGTAGTAAAAGCCCGAGATATTCTCGGGCTTTTTTTTGCCTTTATTATTCTCAACGTCAGCCTGCAGTTTTCTGATATTGTTTAATTATTTAGGGGTAGAAAAACTTGACTCTACTTGCCTCTACTTAACTTTAACGGCACTAGGATTGTGTATTGCTCAGCAAGGCTGTGGAGTAATAAGGAGTAAAAAGCGCCTAGGCTAGCCTAAATACTTTTTTCAATGTGTGTGGTGACAACCCATTCACGATCAGTGCAGCAATCATTAATACTGCACCAGCGACCACCATTGGCAATAAGGTTTCCTGTAAAATAATTACTGAACTTACATAGCCCACTATAGGAGTCAGCGTAGAAATAAGCACAATTTTTTCAGGAGGAAGCTTTGGCCCAGCCGCCACCATTAACCCAAACCCCAACCCTGTTGCCACAGGACCAATGTAGGTTAAAAGAAGCCAGTCTGCCCATGTGTAAAGTGCAAAGTCTGGAATAGGTTCAAAAGCAAAGGCTAATCCCACCATAGCAATTCCTGCGATGGCGAACTGCCAAAATACTGCCTCGATAACGCTACCTTGCCACTTGTGAAATGACACTCTGCGGATTGCTACAGCCCAGAGCGCAGAGGCAGCTAGCATTCCCAACAACGGTAGGCGTGCGCCCGGCTCACCAGATGCAAACAAAATCATTGCGCAGCCAACGGTGGATATACCGGTAAGTATGAGTCGCTTTGATGGGGCACGATGTTTGTACCATAAGGTGTCAATTAACAACATCCAAAGCGGCGTGGTGTAAATGAGAATACTCGCTGTTCCTGCAGGAATAAACTGGAGGCAGACCGTAATTAGGCCCATAGATAAAATAAATTGAAAAAAAGCGACAACAAGAATGACGGACCTGTCTTTTCGATTCAGCATAGGTAACCGCTTCTTGGTTAACACCACAAAAAGCGCTAATACTGGTAAGCTGAGTAAAAAGCGTAAACTCACCATCCACAGCGGGGAAACTATCTCTAGCCCTACTTTCATTCCAGGCCAGTTAAACCCCAAGCACAGCACGGCAACTAACAGCATTTTAATGCCTTTAGACTGGGTTTTATCTATAGTGGAAGTGTGTTGCATGGTTATTAAGTCCAATTGGCTACATTTGCGCTGTTGCTGCGCACTGAAGTATTGAGCACCTTTTATACCAGTCCGCTTAGATAGTTACTTACTCAGCGAGACTTAAAATGTGTATAATCGCGGCGTGCTACCGCAGGTGCACTGGTATTATCTATAAAGGGCGCGACTATAAGGTAAAACTAGCCTAATTGAAATGAAGCGTGGAAAAATGCAAAACGGAATATGACCAAATGGTCAACTTTTAGTTACAGCTTAATAGACTAAGATACCCTTGGGCTTCATCGTCATAATCAAGCATATTTGCTATCAAATGCTACTGTAATGGGATGCTAACGAAATTGCATGCAGCGTAAATTGAACACCACATAAATGACAAACTCTACGGATTGGCATTACTCCACTTCATAACAAGCGCATTCTCTCTCCCGGTTTCTGTGGGATAGTAATTTTTCCGTGTATCTATATAGGAAAATCCCTGCTGCTTATAAAGAGAGATAGCAACTTCATTACTTTCTCTCACGTCAAGCCACAACTCATCCATGCTGCGACATTTAGATTGCTCTAGTACAAAGGTAAGCAGCGCTTTACCAAGTCCTTTACCTCTTGCTTTTTTGTCTACGGCAATATCCATTAACGTAGCTTCTGACAGCACTTCGAGCACAATGGCGAACCCCACAACCTCTTCGTTAAGGTAAGCGAATACACCGTAATAAGGTGCTGTAAGGCAATCTTCAAAAGTAGTAAAAGACCATGGTTCCACCTGCACAGACTCGTGAATGCGATGGGCCTCGGTAAGAGAATCTAATGGCGTATGCGAGTTAACAATCGTCAAATTTGGCACTTGAGCTTACTCGCTATTTTGGCTAGTTGAAATTAATGCCTGCCATAGATCTCGTTTTTGCTGCGTATTGAGCTGCGTTGGCGGTGCAGGTAAAACTATAGCGTCTTTACGAATACTGAGTGTTGTTCCAATGAATACGTTAACCTGACTCGAAGAGAGGCCTAGCTGCACGCAGGCTAATGTGAGATCGGAAAGCCATGCTGCACTTGCTACTTTCTGACTAGCACTTAGCGGTATACCCAGTGGCTGAGACTGAGAACTGCTATCGCTTTGAGTGGGTTGTGGCTTATTGGTGGCTGCGCTTTCTTTAGTGGGTATGCTTTCTTTAATGGGTGGGCTTTCTTTATGAGCAGTCGCTCCACCAACATGGGCTCTTAGCTGATCGAGCCTCGACTGCTTTTCTTGCTGTGAAATAGGCTTGCTAGATACTGAAGCAGGCGCATTTTCTCTAGAAAGCAATTTAGCCGTATTCTCACTGCCCGTATTCTTATTAGCCCCATTTCCTTCTTTACTATCTTGTGCGGCAAAATATGCCTCTTTAGATATCCAAACGGGAATACCCATCTCTTGCAAAACAGCGTGTTGATAAGGCGTAATGAGCATAATAATACCGGCAAATTAGATTAATGCTTAAAGCAGAAATAGCGTAGTAATAACGTATCCGTAGTGTACTGCAATGACGTGAGATATTGAATGACTAATCGTATTCCACAGACTCTGCACAATTGGAAAACATTAAAAATGGGGAACTAAATAACAAGGAATAAAAGGAGATTACATTAAGGTTCGAGGCTTTACGGAAGTTTGCAAAAGTGCAACCAGAAAAACTCAGAGGGAAAGTGGCAGGGGTGGAGGGACTCGAACCCCCAACCATCGGTTTTGGAGACCGCTGTTCTACCAATTCGAACTACACCCCTAGCGCGCTGTGCATTATACGTATGACAATTAAAAGGTAAAGACTTTTTGTTACCTGCCCTGCTCTCATGCTTAATTTACACTCAATGCGTTGAATTTTCATTCAAAAGTGCCTCATTATTTGCTGTCGCATCCATTGCCGCGCGCCATAATGCGTTGGTTACATCCACAATGTCAGTGAACAACTTATACTGCGACAATGCTCTTTGTGGGCAAATCCCCATTTCACCGGCGTAGGTGTTAACTAGCTGAACGCTTTGAGCATCTGTAAACCCATTGATTAAACAACATGACGCTAAATCGAAATAACGATTGCCAATGGCAGCGTATTCCCAATCAATCAAAAGAGGGGGTATGGCTGTCGCTTTTACTACATGCGCTCTCAATAAATCATTGTGGCAAATAACGATGTCGCCCCCGCCAACATTCTCATTGTTTCTTTTTTCGGCATCAGAGTCGCCACAGAACGCTCTTTCGCTATTAATAACGTGGTGTTTTAACTCACAGACTTTATCGAATAAAGCACTTCTCGGCGTTATGTTGGCCACTTCAAGATAATGCTGCCAACGTTCATACAAATTCAGAGGATGACCGCTAACAGGTAATGCATGAAGCTGTGCTAACACCTGCGCCATCTGCTGAGGTGTTAACGCCTCTGATTGACTATTTGCCTGCTTATAATTTTTCTGCACAGAGCTCTCTTGAGCACTGTTGTCATGTTCTATCTGATTGGCGTCACTAGCAATCCATTGCTCTACCCAAATTTTTTCATCAGCGCTCAACCAAATGGGCTGTGGCGCAGCGCCTAAACGCGACAAGGATTGCTGCAGCACAAATTGCTCACGTCGCTTCACGCCACTAAAGTTATCGTCACCAAGCCATTTTACCGCCGCGCTAAGGTTAGCATCCCGCAAATGATACACATGGTTAACCGCCCCTGCAGGACAGCGATACAAACTTGCCTCAGCAGACAGCCCTAGAGGTTTATGTAACAGCTGTAGCAGTTGATTGTCTGTCATCTTGCGCTTTCCATTGGGAGAACCATTGATAGTAACCAAATATAGAAAATCCCACATACCCTAGGAAAAGACATGCAGATAACGCATACCCTACCTGAAGATATAAATAGGCCGACGCCAAATTGATAAAAAACCAATACACCCAATTTTGTAAGATTTTGTGGGCAACCATAAAGGTAGTAACAACACTGAGCAAATTAATACTGGCATCTAAGAGTAAGTAATCGCTAATAAACTGTGAGCCCGCAACTTGAGCTAACGCCCATGCAAGCAGCAGCATGGCAGGCACGATTAAACAATGAATCCACAGGGCCCATGAACGCACAGGCTTAACCTGCCCGTCTGCTGTGCTGCCCTTCGACCATTGATAGTATCCATAGCCGGCCATTGCCATGTAAAACAGGTTCAAGGCTGCTTGAAAGGGAAGCGTGACTTGCCAGAATAACCAAGTGTAAATACCAGTGCTCACAAATGCACACGCCCAGCACCAGCTGTTTTGCTTTGCGGCAAGGAGCACATACCCTAGTGCGAGCACAACGGCCACCCACTCTAGTGGAGAGGTGCCCGCTATTTGGGCAATAAAATCAGAAAGAAAGCCGTCCACTACGACGACTTTCTTGATTGCATTGCATCAAAGTTAAGAAATTTGGCGACGAAGATCGCCTGCCCTACTTCCTCGTGTGTCCGTTGCATCTCTTTTCCTAAAATTTCCATCACCTTTATGTAATCACCAGTGACCTGAGTACTGGTAGAACAGGTGTTAATGCTTAACTCAGTATAGCTATTAAGCCTATCAATAAAATTTTGGATAGGAGGAATATACTCATTCACCAACGGATATAACGACAATTCAACCATCACTTGCATATTCATACTCCCTTAAAATTCATACTTAGCCGTTACACCAAATTGACGGCCATTACCAAGCTGGTAATAGGGCTCTTCAAACGCATATTCGTCTCTTGGATCATTGCTAAAGCCGCCAAAGCCCCGTGTGTAATACTCTCTGTCGAACGCATTTTGGATCCACACAGAGGTTTGCCAGTTGCCATGGTTTACGACCAGCTCTGAATTAACTAGCGTGGTGGACGGAGCCGTCACCTCATGGCCGTCTGAAAAGCGATATTCGTCTTTATAATCGATGTCTACTCGCCACGTCACATTGTCGGTTAAGGCATATTCACTGTATAGATTACCTGTCCACTTCGGTGCCTGAGCCTGACGCTGTTCATTAACTTGCGTGCCATCGGCTAACGTATAACCTTCAAATGTAGCTGACAGATAACCTGCACTCGCACTTAGCTGCCATACATCAGAAACCAACCATGACAACTCTAGCTCAGCCCCTTTGTTGGTACCAAGATCGGCATTATCAATAATATCGATAAATCCGGCCGTGCCGTCTTCACGAGTAATTACATCAAAATCGCTGACTTGCGTGTCTGTCCTGTCCATGTAGAAAATAGCAGCGCGCGCCGTTAAGTCAGGGGTTAACAGCGGCCCTTTAAATCCTAGCTCGTAATTGACGTTGTATTCTTCGTCGAAGAACCGCTGATCGTCGTTTACGCGATTATCAGGGTTAAAGCCAGGCCCTTTGTAGCCCCGTGAAATGCTGGCATAATAAAAGTGCTTGCCCAAGGTGTACTGCAACGCCACTTTGCCGCCCAGCATATTGGTATCGTTTTCGCGGGTCAGGCCACGGTTATCCGCAAAATCGAAATCATAGTTTTCTGCGCGAATACCAGCTACCAGCGTTAAATCGTCTCTTAAGCGGGTTTCTGTTTCTAAATAAAGCGCGGTTGTTGTGGGGGCAAACTCACTGGCGTAATCACTGTCTAAGTAAGTATATTGACGAAGCAAGTTTTCCTCAGTTTGTTTATAGAAAGCCCCTACCGTCCAATCTGTCAACCCATTGAACAACGCAGCATCGCGCGAGGAAACAAAGCGGATTTCACCTGTCTGTGTTTCTACATCACGATAATAAGCGTCAAAAGACGTATAGCCGAAAGGGTGAAAGCCAGTAAACGTCCAATCTTCGTCATAGCCATAGGCGATGTTATGAGAAGCATGTGTCGCAATTAAGATAAGGTCGCCTGCGCCAGTGGTGGTGGTGGAACGGGCACTTACTGCGTGGGTTTGATGCTCGTCAAAACCCGGCTCGTCAGACAGTGTTCTGTTGTCATTGTCTAAAGAGAATGCGTCGTAGCCGTTATCAATATCATACCAGCGATAAGCCAATGCCAATGTGCTGTTGTCAGCAACATTTCCATCTATAGCGAAACGAAGCGCAGTCTCATCAATATTATTCGTATCGTCTCTATTTAAAAACGTATTCTCAACGAAACCATCGCTTCGATTGTGAACCAGCGCTACGCGATAGCCCCAATTGTTGTTGATGTCATCACCAGTGGCAGCTTCAACGCGATAGCTATCTTTATTGCCAATTCGCGCTTCAACATAGTCAGGCGCCTCGCTTCCCGTTTCATTGCTTGAAAGTTTGACGGCTCCGGCTAGTGCTCCCGTGCCATATAGCGTGGCCTGGGGACCGCGATAAACTTCAAGCTGCTTAGTATCAAATATAATGCCCGACGCAGCGAGACCAGAAAAATCAAACTCGTCAACGATAAAACTGACAGACGGATTAATCGGCTCAGCAAACTGGCTACGCTCACCAATACCACGAATTTGTATAAAGCGGCCACGAGAGGCACCTGCCGCAAAATTTACGTTGGGAATACTATTGAGAATACTGTCAACATGAGAAGGCTGTCTGCTGCGCAAGCGCTCTTGATTCAGTATGGTTGCACTGGCGCTAAGCTGAGCTAGGGTAGTTTGACGAAAATTGCCCGTCACCACTACTTTTTCAATATCGTCAATGGTGTCAGTGCTTTTTTGAGCGTTATCAGAGGCTTCAGTTTGTGCAATCGCACTTATTGAGGTTGCCAATAGAGAGAGTGTGAAAAGTTGTTTGTACATGGGATCTCTTGTTCTCTTAATAAGAAAAAAGATCCGGGTTTAGCGGCAGGTGATCAGGCTATATTGTAAACCATTCCTACGCCGGTATTATCCGGATCAGGTTTAAGGGTTCCCACTAGTGTGGATCTCAGACCGAAAAACGGACACCCCTTGGTATAATTCGCAAGTGACTCATCAGTAACGTGCAAGCTGTTTGAGTTAAACGAGCACGAGTCATTAACTTAACGAACGCCGTGGAGTCTACCACTTCGAAACACGCCGTCAAGCGCAGCGCTCGTTAAGCTAAGTTCATATTTAATCTAGGTTATTACAAATCTAGGCCGTTACAAATTTAGCGCAACGAACTAAACTCGACTTAGCTATTCTCTATATTAAGATTGAGCTTGCGCACTTCATCATCAGTTTGTGCAATTAACCCTTCTAATGTCTTTCCGTGAGAAGCCGGCTGCCTCGTCTCTGGGTCCACCTTAACGAACACAATATCGTCTGCAAAACAAATGGTCTTTTTAGTCGCTTTATTACGCACTAAGCAGCTCACCGTAATAGACGTGCGTCCTACTGCCTTGGTCTCAAGACCAAACTCAACAATATCGCCCTGTAAAGCGGGTGATTCAAAACTAATTTCGCCTATATGCTTAGTCACCAAACAATTGGTTTCTAACTGACAAATAGCCCATATGGCGGCCTCTTCATCTATCCATTCTAATGCTCTACCTCCGAACAATGAGTTGGCGTAATTGAGGTCGTTTGGCATCACTAAACGCCGAGAAAGAAAGCGCATTCGAATTCCTTAAAATAAATCGCTACTATATGCGCTCAATTATACAGAAAAAAACTCTTCATGGCGCTACAACAATTACGTGATTGGCTACTCGCCCCCTACTACACGCAGGCTGCAAAGCAAAAGAGCGGTGCAGAATCCTATGCAGCATACAATGCAGCATATAATGCAGAACACTATGCAGAATATAATGCAGAGCGGCCACAGCCACAGGTTCATCGCCGACTCCTTGTTATATCTGGCGACGTTGAGTTTATTGAGAATACTATTGATGTATTGCTCGCTGATTTACCAGGCCAGTGCCGTACAGAAGCGTTTAACGAAAACCAGCTAAAAGGTAAAAATAGAAAAGTACTCTTGGGCTCTGAACGGGATATGGCCATTTTTCATTGCCATGAGTCTTTTAGCCCAGGCAACTTTTTGGCGCTGGCTGGCACAATTACGCATGGCGGTTGCCTCATTGTTACCTGCCCTTCTTTTGATAAGTGGCCAGGGCAACAACATGCACCTTTCATTTCGCACGGTTATAAAAGTAGCGACAGTGCTTATTTAAGACGATTTATAACATTACTCTTAGATGACAAGCACACCGCAATTCACACCCTTGAAGGTACCCGCCTACCGAATCAAGTTACACCGTATCTCAATGCAAAGCAGAATATGGATTATTCGGATGCTGATCAGGATAGCCAACACTTAATACCCTCTTTATTTAGCTCTAAAGACCAAAGAGCCGCATTTGATGCGCTGAGTGAACAGTTTGAAGAGGATAATATGCATACTCTCGTAGCAGCCCCTCGAGGACGCGGCAAATCAAGCCTACTCGGAATATTCATATGGCACTTGTTAAATGAAGGCCAACATATTTTGCTAACAAGTACACTGTTTGAAAACGTGCACTCTGTATTCCGCCAGATTGACCGAATGTGCGAACATAATAAAACTATCAAAGGTGATAGCAAACATCCGCATGTTGAGCCTTTTTCTTCTTCGGATAAAAATTCGAATAACGTTTTGGATAAAACGCCCGAGAAAAAACGGTGCGTTGGCAAGGGAACCGTTGAATGGGTTGCGCCTGATAACCCAGCGCTCTTTAACGGCCGTTGTAATATCGTCTTTATTGATGAGGCAGCTTCATTACCTATAGCCGTAGTGCTTAATATAACCACAAACCATAAGCAGTGGCTGCTAAGCACTACATTACAAGGCTATGAGGGCAGCGGTAGCGGCTTTATTCATAAACTTATTCCAAAATTACACGCTCACTTAAACGAGAGTGGAGATAAATCTGTCAACATTGTTGAGTTACACACACCACTTCGCTGGTTGCACCATGACCCCATTGAATGCTTTATCAATAAAGCGTGTTTATTTGATACAGGTGGTGAAAGTTCAGAATCGTTTCTTGGGGGCGATGACAAAGGCGGCTACAAAACAGCCACAGCGCAATTAGCCCCTACTCACTCATTTAGTGATATCTCATTGAGCAAAACAAGGTTTCAACGGCTCAGTGAGACAGCGCTAGAGGACGTGATGAAGCTATTAACACTTGCCCATTACCAGACCACGCCTGATGATTTAATGCGTCTCTTAGATAGCCCAGACCTGATTTTGTTTTTACTGTATCAAGGTGGCAAAGTTATTGGTGCAGCGGTTGTTAACGAGGAAGCTGGCGAGAATCTGCGGGACATTGCTGAGAATATAGCAACGGGTGAACGTCGACCTAAGGGACATTTAGGCGCACAGCAATTAACGCTTATGAGTGCAAATCCTGCACTGGCCACGTTGAAGTATTGGCGTATTAACCGTATTGCGGTGAGTCCAGAACTTCAGGGGAAAGGATTTGGTACATTTATTGTATCGACCTTAGAAAAAGCGGCTTACGAAGCTGACATTGATAGCTTAAGTACGTCGTACGGTTCAGAGGATAAACTAGATAGATTTTGGCAACAGAATAAATTTGTGTGCGTACATAAAGGTGAGAAAGCCAACAAAGCAAGTGGTGAAACAAGCGTATTGCGAATTGCGCCTCTTTCTTACCGAGCACGAACACTTTCATCAGAAGTGGCCAGCATATACGACGCTAAGAAAAAGCAAACCACCTATGATTCCCTCTCTGCTTCTTTGCAATTACTTTGTGTTGCCAAACTTCGTCATTTTATAGCGGGTTATCGAAGCCTAGATAACATCTGGGGAGAGATAAATGCAATTGCCCTCTGCGACAGTCTACATCCGACTAGCAGTCACCCCGCCCCTTTATTTGATGTATTAAGTGAGTTGTTCGATAACCAGACTAATGAAAGACGCAGTGAATTGATAAAACTTCTACAACAACCCCGCCCTAACTATGATTCACTCTCTGACACGCTAAAAACAAAAGGGAAAAAAGGAACAACTGCTGCGTTAAAAGAAATTATTAGCCGCTTTATCATCAAGCTTGATATGGCAGATTAGTTCATCTATAAAATGCTCAGAAACAAAAAAGCCTCCGTGAGGAGGCTTTCTTACTAAGCGTTAGTATTAACAATTAAATGTTGATACCACGGTTCTTCGCTTTTTCCTTGATGTAAGGTTCCCACGCTGATGCGTTACGGCGTAGTGAGCGATCTTTCTTAGCTTCTTGGATGTGTCTGAAGGCTTCTCTGTAGTTACCTGCATAGAAGTTCGCTTCCATAAGCGTGAAGTGAACTTTAGCCGGCTTCTCGATACCTCTCTCCAACGCATTTTCTAGCGCAGAAATAGCACCTTTATAATCTTCAGCAACCAGTAACAATGTACCTTGCTTCTTATAAAGGTCAGGATCAGAACTCATTTTAGCCGCTTTGCCATAAAGTGACGCCGCAGTTTTGAATTCTTTCGCAGAGTGATAAGCGTTAGCAAGACTTGCTAGCAACTTCTCATCTTCTTCTAGCAAACCAGACTTCATGAACTTTTCCATTACCTTGGCACCGCGATACGGCATGCCATTAGTTTGGTAAAGTTGAGAAAGTGCTTTAACTTCACTTTCTTTCTCTAGATAGCCTTGCATGTGTGCTAGTTCAAATGTAGAAAGTGCTTTCTTATAATCTTCCACTGAAAGATAAAAGAACCCCAACTGACTCCACCAACGTGGCTCTTCAGGGAAGTTACGCACTAACTCTTCTGCAACAGCAACTGTCTCAGGAAACATCTTGCGCTCGTAGTACGAAGTAAGCTTAAGTACATACGGGTTTTTGTTTGGCTCTTCGTATAAAGCAATCGCTTTATCCGCTGGCTCAATCATTTTATCTAATTGCTTAGATTCATAATAAGCCTGAGTTAAACGCGTATACACATCAGCATCTTCTTTACACGTGAAATCCATCCACGCGTTGTACCACTTAACCGCGTCAGTAAACTTTTCTTCCTGCATACTCAAGTCACCTAATAATTTAAGTGTTTGAGAATGCTCTAGGTCGTTAAGTACCTTCGGTTGAACAGAATCTGCAAGATATCCGTAAGCCTTGGCACCTTTACCTTCTTGCGCAGCAAGCAGGTTTCCGATGAAACGCTTTACGTAAGACTTGTCAAAGTCATCAGAGGGGTCGATATCATAAAGGATATTCAACGCTTCATCGACTTGGTCTTCATTGTAAAACTCAAAAGCTTTCTGAACTTTCTTACCAGTACGCTCGCCAACCAGTGTTGTTTTGCCCTTTTCGTATCCAGGACAAACTACAGCAGATGACTGCGCTAAGGCAGTAGACGATGTGAACATCGCCCCCGCACCTAGCACTAAAGCAACGGCTGACATTTTGAATGAACGTTTCATCATTATCATTGCTCCAGTTTGAAGTCTAGCTGTACAAACATGTTGGTTTGCTTAACAGCTTTGCCATCAACAATTTTAGGCTTGTATTTCCACTTGCGAAGAGCACGACGTGCTTCGCGGTCGAATACACGCTTAGGTTCTGCTTCGATAACTTCGATATCGTCTACACCACCAACTTCGTTGATAGTGAAAGATAACCTAACCCAACCTTCACGGCCATCTCTGGCTGCTTGCGGCGGATACTTAGGATCGATACGAACGATAGGCGTTGCTTCACCGTCACGCTGCATAGCACCAACACCACCGATGTTTACACCTACGCCGCCAGTGTCAATAGCAGGAATAGCTAAGCTAAACCCATCAGCATCTGGCTCCGCAGCTTCTGGCTCTACTTGCTCCATTTTAGGAGGCTGTGGAGGCGGAGGCGGCGGTGGAGGTGGAACACGTTGACGTGTTTGCGTCTGGTCGTCTGGTTCCTGCATCACAATATCGATTACGGGTGCAGGCGGCACTTCGTCTGCTGGCCTAGATGAGTTTTCAATCAGCTTGGCCATAAGAACGAATAGGGCAAATGCAACACCAGCACCTAATAAAATAGATACAATTATACGTAACATCTTATCCCCTTGCCGCTACCGAGACTCGGTCAACGCCAGCGGCTTTGACCTGATCCATGATCTCAACTACTAAACCATGCTTCGCTTTAACATCAGCTTGAATGATTACATAGTCAGTTGGCTGCTCGGTAAGCAGTCTTTCTATATTCGCTCTTACGCTATCTGGCGCTACTTCACGTTTATCCAACCAAACATTCCCATCTTCCGTTACGGCGATAAAGATGTTTGCGTTTTTGTGAAGAACCGCCTGATTCGCATCTGGCTTGTTAACTTCAATCCCTGCTTCTTTAACGAAAACAGTGGTAACGATGAAGAAGATAAGCATGATAAAGACAATATCCAGCATGGGAGTCATGTCAATCTGTGCATCTTCTTCCTCGGTTCTGACTTTTCGAGGCATAATCTCTCTCTCTAATGATGTGGCAGGCTATCAACTAGCCCTTCTCTTGCCAGCTTCACTTTCGCTTCAAGACGTGAACTGATAAACAGCCCAGATAGCGCCGCTACCATTCCCGCCATTGTCGGAATTGTAGCCATAGAGATACCAGATGCCATAAGACGTGCATTACTGGTTCCTTGTGTGGCCATTGTCTCGAAAACGCTGATCATCCCGGTTACTGTTCCAAGTAGTCCAATTAAAGGACACATTGCAATAATCGTTCTTATGATTAGCATTCTTGCGGTTAAGTCGTCTGACGCTTGAGAAATCCACGCGTCACGGATTCTATGCGCATACCATGAAGTAGTATCTGCTCGTGCATCCCAATTAGCGATGATGTTTTTCTTCACCTTTGGAAAAACAGAGGTTAAATACCAATAACGCTCAATCATTAAAACCCACATGAGAAAGAGCGCGGCAGCGACGAAATAAAGCACGTCACCGCCGGTAGCGATAAAGTCCCTGACCGATTCAAATAATCCAATCAGGTAATTCATATTACGCCTTCTCCGACTCTGAGTGAGCAGCTACGATACCCGCAGTTTGCTCATCAAGAATATGGATGATTGACTTGCTGCGAGAAGCTACGATGCTGTGAGTAAGGATTAGCGGTAGTGCCGCAATGATACCCTGAGCTGTAGTTACAAGAGCCATTGAAATACTTCCTGCCATCATGCGTGGGTCACCAGTACCGAACAGTGTGATGGTTTGGAATGTCTCAATCATACCAAGTACTGTACCTAGTAGACCTAGTAGAGGTGCAATCGCTGCGAAGATCTTAATTACGTTGATACCGCTTTCGATACGTGGAAGTTCACGAAGGATAGCTTCATCAAGTTTAAGTTCTAAGTTTTCTGCGTCGGCATTTTTGTTCTCGCCGTAGACTTTAAGGATACGACCAAGAGGGTTGCCTTCAGACGGATTGTTTACGTTTTTAAGCTGTGAGCGCATTTTGCCGCCGACAACTGTAAGCGTGATTAGCTTGTAAACACCGATAAGCAAACCGATAATTAGCATCACTGTAATTGTGTAACCTACCGGACCACCAGCGTGATAGCGCTCAGACATCGTTGCTTTTTGCTTTAACAGACCAAGGATCGCACCTTGAGAAGGGTCAGCATAAAAAGGAACTAGGCCAGAAGTAGCAGATACTAAGTCATTTGCTGAAGATACGAAGTGACCATCTGGCTGACGACCAAGAGGCTGTACAACTTCTGCTTCTGAATCGTATGCAAGGTAACCATCTGCACCAACAAGGTTAAACGTACCTACGCGTACGATTTCTTGCTGAGAAGAGCCGCCATCAAGATTTACAACTTCGGTAGTAAACTTAACAACTTCACCGCCTTCAGTCATTTCTTTCTGAAGTGCAAACCATAAGTCTTCTAGTTCTTGAATGTTAGGAAGACCTTTAGAATCTTCTGACATCGCAGCAAGGAACTCACCACGACCTGCGTATTGAGCACTTACAATTGACGTAGAAATACGACCAAATGCTTCTGATGACGCTTGACGTACAACACCAAACATTTCACCAAGAGTACCTGTAGCTTGGTCTAGTTCAGCCGCTTTTTCATTCAACGTTACTTCGTTGTCAGAAAATTGCTGTTGTAGACGATCGCCACGATCTTCTTCTGCTTTTAGTTCGTTTTGTGCTTTTCTTAGAAGCGCTTGCTTGTCAGCACGAGCAGACTGAAACTCAGCCTCACGTTGCTTGTCTAAGCGTGCTTCAGAAACACGGTTTTTCTGAACCTGGTCAAGCAGATCCTTAAGGCTCTTTGCTTCCTGAGCCTGTGCTCCGGTTGCCGCAACTGCTAGTGTCACAGCGGCTAAAAGAGATTTGAATACTGGTTTCATTAACTATTACTCCGCTGCACTAATTGGTAGTTTGATGAGATCTGCAGGAACGACGCCATTAGCCATCTTAACTGCATCAACAACTGATGAAAGATATTCATCACCAAGTTTTTCCCATGCACGGCTCTCGTTGTTCCAAACCCACGCGTGAGTTTGATCAAGAGAAAGCGCAAGCAGTGCTGCACGACCAAGGTTAAAGAAATCAACAGTTACTTCTGTACCTGCATCATCGATTGTACCTTGGTATGAATTGATTTTAGTACCGTATTCAACTTCTACAAGGTACGCTTCAAGTACCTGGCGGAACTGCTCTGATACAGTAACGTTAGAGTTAGCCATTAGGTCGCGAAGACGCTCAACGCGCTGAAGACGCTCGTCTAAGTGAATAGGACGATCTAGTTTGATAAACTTCTCTAGGCTATCAATCATGCGGAACATAAGCGGAACGATGCCCTGCTTTGTTTCTTCAATGCTGTCAATTTGACGTTGCAATGAATTGATACCGCGCTGCTGGTCAGCAACAAGGCTAGCTAGATAATCATTGTAGATTTTGAGGTTTTCTGTCTGGTCTACTGTTTGACGATACTCAACAAGTAGTTCTTGAGATTGTTCAAACAACGTGTTGATTTTTTCTTGCGATTTCGCTGCAGCCGCATGAATTTTTGCTTCTTCTCTGTGAAGATCATCAAGGGTATCTGCAGAGACTGCGCTACCTGTTAGTGCGAATGCACCTATAACAGTAGAAGCAATAAGAGTTCTCTTGCTCATTTTGGACATAGTTCCCAACCAAATTTCTTATTTGAATCCTCGCCGATAGGAAAATATTCGGGCAAGGGGCGTATTAAATTTTTACAATGTTGTTTCAAATATGTAGTACATGAGGCGCTAACCAGCACTACGAACCTATTATACTCACACGGAATGTGAGGGTTAGTCAAGCAACACTATCTTTACACCATTGAAATGAGGCGTTGTCTGACTAAAAAACAAACGTTATGCCAACATTGCATTTTGTGTACTGTTACTTTGTAAATAAACTCTGAGAATAAGCGCTCACCTCTCTATCATCGCTTACCAAACCAGCCTGTTATTGAAAACCTTGGTTTTTTAGCAAACGGCGTTAGATACGTCACGCTGTGAATATTTTCAACGGTAAACAGACTGAGCGTATTAAAGTTTGGGGTCCAACTTTCACTGGTAGAACCATCTTCATTAAAGAACTGAAGAAGTCCTCCCCAATCTGGATGCCATTCGGGAGATAGATTAAAAACATAAGCTAATTTACGCCCCTCAGCATCTACAACATCTTTATGGCGAGTGAGAAACTGTCCGGGTATAAAGCGCGTCACTTGCATACTGGCATAATTGAGTTCTCCAACGCCAGTGAGTTCGCTCATCGCGTTTAGAACATCCTCACCGTTTAAAGCCGTATAAAAGGACTTAATAAGTTCGTCAGACTCATCATCTGTAATGTATTTTCTTCCGTAGGAAAATCCATTTCCTTTTGCCGCGTTTTCCATCAATTTGAAGTAGGTCTGCTTTTTTTGCTCGTCTTTAAGCGCTTTCCACTCATCTGGCGACACAACAATATTTTGTCCATCTATCGCCATTGCATTATCAAATACAAATCGCTCACTCAGCGCTTGATATAAATGGGCAGCATTTTCAAATGGCAATATGTCGTTAACTCTTATTTTACCATTATCGGCGAAGGTCTTTTTAAATTTACTCAGGTCTATGTCATTGTTAAAAGGGGTATTCATTAGTTACTCGTCAAAGATTTGAAGTAGGTTAATTAGGATGAAACATCGAAGGCGACGGTCAGTCGTTTTTCTGATGAATGAAAAGGGATTGTCCCGTGCCAAAAGTAAGAAGGAAATATCACCAGCTTGCCTACTTTTGGCATGACTGAATATTCATGGGTTAAATATTGTGGCAATTCAAAGTTAGGTTTGCCGAACACAAGATGCCCCTCTTCATTGCTTTCATTAAGATGACTGGGTATGTCCACATAAAACACCGCACTCAAGTCGCCTTCTGGATGTACGTGATTGTTGTGGTACCCCTTGTTGCTTAAATTTACCGACCAGGCACCAACAAATTTTATGTCGTTAGACAACGCGGGGAGGTATGGATGAAGATTCGCGACTCTATCAATTTCGCTTGCATAATCTTTAACTGACTGTTCGCAAAATGCTTTTAAGCACACTATGAGCTCGTTGTCAGACTGAGAAAATATATTTCCCCTAGTTTGCGTTCCGCCGTTTAGTGTCTGTTGCAAAGGCGCTGATGTAGCAGTGTGTTGAGATGACAGATAGGTACTAAGCCTATTACAAAAGTCGGCGGCACCGTCAAGGGATATGGCATCGGGAAGTTCATAGGTTTTTACTAGGCTTTCATAGTGACAGTAACTTTGTCTGTGCGCGTTTTGGCCTGACAAACGCTCGGCAAGAGTGAGATAGGCTTTCGCCATCACTGCACTATCTTTTTTATTCGTGAGTTCAGGCATATACTCTCGAACAAACGGCGTATTGTTAGTTTGGATTGCATACTTTGCACATTGAAGCACGACCTTGTCTGACTTTATATCTCCTAGTGTGTCAAATAGCGTATCAAATGCACCTGCAATATCATTTTCTAGATATTTTATTTCGGCATTAACCAGCGCAATGTCTTCGTCATTATCGTATAAATCGACATTGTCGTGTAAATCAACATTGTCTTTTGAAGGGCCCTTTCTAGCAGAAAAATATTTTGAAATCAGCAATTTTGCTTTTTCAGAGCTTCCCACACGTAAATAGCTTCTAATCAATTCTAAAATGATGTCTTTAGATATCGTATTGGCAGATATAGCGTTTTCATATAGCGCAATTGCAGAGCCAATCTCGCCTGATTCACTGTAAAGTGCGGCTAAATTTTTGTAGCTATCAATATAAAAGGGGTTAAGAGATATCGCTTTTGAGTATGCGGCTATTGCGCTGTCGATATCATTGAGATCAGAAAAAGCATTACCCAAATTATGGTGCAACTGAAAAGAGTCGAGGCCCAGAGTTTGTGCTCGCTCAAGTAACGCAAGAGCGTCATTAGGCAACTCTTGCCGTCTTTTGATTGTGGCTAAATTGTGAAGGGCTAATATATTGTTAGGGTCTTTATTGAGAACCTTGAGATAGATATCACATGCAGCAGTGAGCTCTCCCCTATCATCATAAAGCTGAGCCATCGCTATCATCAGACTGCTTGAGTCATTCCAGAAAGATAATTGTTGATGATAGTGCTCGGTAAGTTCGGTAGTACTACACACAAGGTGCTGCGCTTTAAGAAAGAGCTTTGATAGCTCTACTGACGTTTTACAATGATTCGACAGTAGGCCGATAACTTCCTCGCCTTTACCTAACGATAACATGCATTTTGCATATTCTGTTAATATGCCCATATTTGTTGACACTGCATTATACGCTTTACGCAATAATGCCTCTGCTTGTTTAGGTTGCTGTGTGTCGTTGAGCAGTTTGCCAAACAGAAAATTGACATTAATATCATTAGGGCTCTTTGCGAGCAAAGCCTGGTAGCTCTTTGCCGCAATATCTAATTTACCCTCTTGATGCAGGCTCAAGGTTTTTTGTAGGTCGTACATAGTTACTACACTTTTTTGAATCTTAGTTCCCATGCTACGGGAAGTTTACTGCTAGCCATATAAAAGGGCTTTGCTGTCCAAGACTGGCGGTCTTGATTAGAGATAGCAATAATATCGTCTACATCTTGCTTTGAAAGGGCAACGTCACATATAGCCGATACTCTTTGATACGCAAGCTGCAGTTGCTTATCCATACCCTCTATCCAATTCACAATATCACTCTTATTGTACTGCTTATAGTTTCCAAGCAGTTGGTAAGCACCTTGAATAAAATGCAAAGCCCCCGCATTCCAATGCTGCTTGTTAGCCTCAAGGGTTGTGAAGTAAGCTGATATCGACGGCAACGCACTGTCTGGGTTCACAAATAAATCAGCTGCCAATTGTCTTGCTTTTTCAACTGCCTTTAATTCAAATAGCAACACAAGCGCATTTTTTTCAGCGGTATAACGGCTGTGAATGTGTCCATCCTGATAATGACAAAGCGCGACAAATTCTGCGTCTTTCTTTAGCTGCGACGGCAATTTGGCTAACGTCTCTTTACCCAAGTATTCAATTCCGAACTGGCTTACCAGCGTGTCAAAGGTACCTATAACGTCGCCATGAAGCTGGTTAGATGAGTTTAGAATTGTGCGGGAGTGAGGAAAGGCTTCTGTAAAAAGCGCTAGCGCATGTTCACTGCAATCAAGCCCCGCGATATTGCTAAAGGGCAAGTGGGATACACTTTTGAATAACGCACCAGAACCACATGCTACATCGAGGATGTGCGAGTCTTTATCACTGCTGCTAAAGCAGTCTTCCCAAAAGACAACAAAATCCTTTATCGCTTTACCGTTAGCATCTGTAAACAACGCATCGGATTGAGGTGCGCTGGCACTGTTCCAATATTGGTTCCACTCTTCTTTTGAGTTCATTATCTACCTTTTACGTAAAAAAAAAGGTGGGCAATAATGCCCACCTTTTTGTCTAACAACTAAGCTTAGAAGCTAGCAGTAACACCTACGAAGTAAGTTCTACCGAACACATCGTATGTTGCAGGGTAAGTGTTTGACTGCTCAGCATTACCACCAAAACGTGGAGCTTCACGGTCAAACAAATTACGAACACCTGCATTCAAACGATAGTTTTCGCCTAAGTGGTATGTACCAGAAAGGTCGAAGTAGCTGAATGAACCAGTGTCTTCTTGGAAGTATACTTCGGCTGCATCATCATCTTCAGTGGCACCGATAAAGCGCCATAATAATTGAGCGTCGAAGTCGTCCATGCCCCAGCTTACCGTCATACGGTGAACGTATTCTGGAGTAGGCTCGCCACACGTATTACCGAATGTACCAGCACAATCAACAATGTCAGAGCCAGCGAATGACTGGAATGAACTTTCAGTAGTGTATGTTGCTAAGTAATTAACACGCATGTTACCACCAGCTACTTCCGCAGCATAATCGGCAACAACGTCAAAACCAGTAAGCTTAATTGAACCTACGTTCTGGCTTAAGATTTCTACGAAATCAATTGAACCATCAGGGCGACGGTTTACCACGTCACAGAATGCTGAACCAACACCGCCTAGCTCATTCTCTGGGTCATAACACGTTTGTAGTACGTTGTTAGTACCACCACCAAAGCCGAATACTGCATCTTCAATTTCAATATCGAAGTAATCGATTGATACGTTTAGGTCGTCCATTGGAGTAATAACTAAACCAAGTGACATAGTATCAGCAGATTCTTCTTGAAGATTCGGGTTACCACCACTTACTTGGCGAGTCTGACCCGATACTGCGTCCAATGTAGGAGTAAATACTGCACCTGCTGGAACACCAGTGGCTGTACAAATTGCGCTAACAGCAGCAGATTGATCAGACGCTTGTGAAGAACATGGATCTTCAGCAGAAGGGAAGCCTTCGTTCTGAGGAGAGAACAATTCACCAATGTTTGGCGCACGTACTGCACGGTTGAAGCTTGAACGTACACGAACTACGTCATTGATTGTCCATGAACCAGCTACTTTAAACGCGTCTACTCCGCCCACTGTTGACCAGTCAGCGTAACGATAGGCTAGCTCTAAGTCGATAAGTTCAGCAAACTCAAGACCTTCTACAAGCGGCACGTATGCTTCGATGAAGTACTCGTTTACGTCAAACTCACCAGATACTGGAGCAGAACCGTTAAAGCCTGCAATTGTGCCGGCGGCTAAATCTTGAGACGGGTCAAAAGAGAAGCTCTCTTCACGGCGTTCAAAACCAAATGCTAAACCAACTGGACCACCTGGAAGTTCAAAGAAATCCATGGTGTCGCCGCTGATGTTAAAGCCATACAGCTTTTGCTCGTACTCTGATGTAGAGTTAACACGTGTACGAAGAAAATCAGCTGCATCAGCAGAAATATTGCCTTCACCGAACAAGTTCATCGGTGCACAGCCTACAATTGACCCGTTCGCACCTGAGTCGGCACAGCTAGGGTTGCCGTTAGCATCTAGGATAACATCGCCATTATCGTCAGTCGCTAAAAGAAGCGCTTGGTCGAAACGACCGCGGTTTACGTTACCAAGTTGGATAGAGTTCTGGTTTACACGGCCAGTTTGGAAGTATGCGTCATACGTCCATGCTGAATCACCGAAAGAACCACGAAGTCCGCCAAGCATTGAGAACATAGTATTGTCGTCTTCAACAATACGTGGACCAACTTCTAGAAGACGACGACGTAAGAACGCAGTACCTTCATCAGCAATGCCGTCGCCATCAGTGTCAACGTCACCACCTACTGCGTCAGACAAAATCTGCTGTGCACTTGGGTCGATGAAAGGGTTGCCATCTAGTGTAAACGTAGACGTTTGGAAAATAGGCGTCGCAGCAAGCTGCTGTGGAACATCACTGTTTGCAAAGCTGCCGCGCATATAAAGCTCAGCAGTATCACTTACTTCAAAGTGACCCATTGCCGTAATATTATGACGTTGCTGCGGTAACTGAAGGTAGTTTACTGGTGCAAAGTTATAGAAGTCGTTTGTAGCGCCGCCTTGAACGAACGGACGAATCGTACCGTCTTGATTGAAGATTGCACCGCTATTAAATGATTCTGGTAAGCCAGCAGTAAAGATAGACGTTCCAGGAACACCTGATGAACCAAATGGTTCAAGGAAAAGGTTACCATTTTCATCTGTTGCATCGTCTAGCGCTATGCTAGAAATTGCACGCGAGTCGGCAAAAAGCGCTGAACGCTCAGTGTACTGCATGCTTACAACTACGTTACCACGGTCGTCTGCAAAGTTACCACCAAGCGTTAGTGAACCGTTCCAAATTTCAGCATCGCCTTCTTCAGTGGTTTCAAAACTCGTGTTGAAATCTACACCTTCAAAGTTTTTCTTAAGTGAGAAGTTAACAACACCAGCTACCGCGTCAGAACCGTATACCGCTGATGCACCACCAGTAAGAACTTCAACGTTCTCAATTAGTGCCGCTGGGATAGTGTTAATATCAACCGTACCACCAGAAGTACTAGGTACAGCGCGGATACCATCGATTAGAACCAATGTTCTGTTTGTACCTAGACCACGAAGGTCAACAGTAGCGATACCGCCACCTGGGTTGTTCGATGAACGATCAAGACCCGGGATAGTTTGCGGTAATGTGTTAAGAAGAGCTTCAGTGTTAACTGAGTTAGTTAGTTCGAACTGCTCGATACCAACTGTTGCTACTGGTGCGTTACTTACGAAGTCAACTTTACGGATACGCGAACCAACAACCTGAACTTTCTCTACACTCTTTTCATCAACTTGAGCGTCTTCTTGAGCGAAAACCGGTGCACTGATGCCTGCAGCAGCTGCAAAGCTAAGAGCACCCGCCAACTTTATAGAAGTGGCGATTTTAGATTTTTTAAACATGTATGTCTCCCTGGTCTACCTACTGTCTGAGGTAGTTATGAGTCGTTTAGAACGATTTATTATAGTCAAGGTGGAAACCTCAAGCCGGATAATACCCACAACACAAGCGAGCGGTCAACACACCACGCATTACGAAACAGGTAGAAAGTTCAATTTTTTTTCACTTATTTGCAAATTTTGTACAAATAAAGATACGAAATTTACAAAACCTCAAATTATTTAACATGTTACGTTTTTTGATTACATTTTAAAAAAAATTTCATTTTTAGCGATGCCGCTAGTCGTAATTGATCAATTTGTATTTTTTTTAACCGCAGAACCGCTTTGAGAAGGGCATTAAAAATGGAATTTAATGTAAGCGGTGTGTATCGAAGAGAATTACCATTGGTATAAAACAAAAAAGCCTGCTTGCGCAGGCTTTTCACTTTAACTTTCTAAAATAACACTGTAACTAGTAGGAGCTCTTAGAAACTCATACGAACACTAGCTGTTATTCTGCGACCCACTAAGTCGTAAAGTGGGTTGAACGTATAACCCGGAGGTACTTTATCAAACACGTTACGCATGTTTAGGAACACGCTAGTGTCGTCGTTTACGTTGTAACGAACGCCTAAGTCATGAGTCCAAATTGAACCAACGAATGGAATATCCAAATCTTCAGTTGAACCTGCACCACCTAGTGCCTCAGGTGTCACGTCAAAGCGCGCTGCTCTTTCAAGGAAACGGCTTGACCAGTTGAAGTTCCAATCACCTACGTTGTAGTCAACGCTTGTGTTTAGCTGATCACGTGAATCACCCACTTCGCCAGCTTCAGCATTTGCTTCATTTGGACGGTCTTGGAAAGCGAAAAGATTAAGCTCAAGGTTTCTTGTACCAAACACGTTGAATCGAACTTCACCAGGAAGGTCTAAACCAAAATCTGCTAAGTCAGCAAGGTAACGAACTTGGAAGTCAACACCGCGCGAAGTACGAGCACCTGCGTTGGCAAAACCAGACGTTACAAGAGCAACATCATTAGTGGTAGGGTCGCGTGTAATCTGTCCACAGAATGCTTCGTCTAAGCCGGCAGAACCATTAACACAAAGGTCTAGGATATCTTGCGGCTGGATAAACGTAATCGCATCTTCTACTTCAATGTCATAGTAATCTACTGTAACAGAGAAGTTCTCAAGGAACGTAGGTGTATATACAACACCGTAAGTGAAACTTTTCGCTGTTTCAGAATCTAAGTCTGGGTTACCGCCAGAAATGATATCAATACTTACGTTATCGTTTGCTTGGAAGCCTGCAGGAATACCTAGTGCAGCACAGTTCGCCGCTCTATCTGGATCTTCCGAAATGTTGTCGGCATCACACGGATCGTTGATGTTAGCGAAACCTGGTGATTGAGGACTAAATGCTTCAGTCACGTTAGGCGCTCGTACCGCTTCACCAATCTGTGCACGTACTCTCACGTCATCAAACGGTGCGTAGACTAAACCAACCTGCCAAGCGTCGGCCGTACCCGCATGAGAGTAATCAGCCGTTCTAAATGCTGCATCTACAGACAACTCTTTCGCAAATTCCATATCTGCTAAGATAGGAAGACGTACTTCCATAAAGAATTCATCCACATCAAAGCTACCTTCTTCATCTGGCGTCGCTGCGCCTAGGAAGAAACCGGCTTTAGTAAATTCATCAGTGGTTGTTTCAGACGTCTCAGTTCTGTTTTCATAACCAAATGCAACGCCAATCGCGCCACCTTGTAGCTCTAGGAACGCAGACGTATCAAACGAGAACTGGGCCAAGAATACTTCTTGTGAAATGCTATCTTCACGCGTTACGTTGCCAGAAACAAAATCTTTTGCTGCATCTGAACCTTGGTTGAAACCAAAGATGTTAAGGGGTGCACAGTTGCCGCCATTAACCAGCGCAGGATCTTCATAGCCTTCGCCTTGCGCTGAAGGCACTTGGCTACGACAAGCTGCTAAACCAGTTTCAGGGTCGATAACAGAATCAACCGCTGCTGCAAAGTTGGTTGGAATTAGGTCGTTAAGCGTGCGACGAGTGTTGTCTGTTTGACCATAGTTATACGAGATATCGTAATCTAACATGGTGTCACCAACATCAACGAAGCCTTCGAAGCCTGTCACAACTCTAAACATAGAGCGGTCGTTAGATGCAGAACGGTTACCGATATCAGTGAAGAAACGCGCTGCGCTCACACTTGTCTGACCGCCGTCTAGTAGACGCCCTCTAGTGGCTGGATCAAGGAACGCGTTATCTTCTACATCAATAGTGATATTACCGAATCGGAACGATGGCTGGAATTGCTGTTCTATATCTGTATCAACGTATTTAATATCACCATATACACGAACATTGTCGCTTATATCGTATTTGAACGTTGACGCAACCGTTACGCGGTCTTGCTTAGGCGTAAAGTTTTCAAAGTCTTCGCCGAAGAATACTGTGTCAAATCGCTCAGTGAAGTTACCGAATGCGAAGCTGTTTGTAAGGTCACGAGAAACTTGATCAACTGGTGAACCGTCTGGGTTGAAGGTAATACGAGGACCACCACCAAATGGGTTCAAAACGGTGGTGTTGTTAATAAACTCTGAACCTACGAAAGGTACTGTCAGTCTATCTGCAACGCCGTCGTCTTCCGCTGTATCATCTGGGTTAATAACTGTACCAAACGCTCTCGCCTGTTGAAGCTCAGGTGTTAACACCTCTGAAATTCTTTGATTCTCAACGAAGAAGGTAACGTTACCACGACCGTCATCCGTATTTGCACCCGCAAGGAAGTTATAGCGGAAACTTTCAACGCCAATACCGTTGGTATCTGTACTACCTTGAGCATTAACTTCGAAGCCTTCATAGTCATCACGCATCACAAGGTTGATAACCCCAGCGATTGCATCAGAACCATATACTGCCGATGCGCCACCTGTTACCACTTCAACGGTTTTGATAAGAGATACTGGAACCGTACCGGTATCAACCGCAGATGAGCCAGGCGCACCAGCAACGTGGCGTTTACCGTTTACAAGAGTCAGTGTTCTGTTAACGCCTAGGTTTCTCAGGTTTGGAGAACTTAAACCCGCGTTCGCGTTGCTGTTGTTGTTCCCGATAAGCGTTGAGCCTGCGCCAACTGCTGGAAGCTCTGCCAATATACTACCCAAATCTGGAGTATCGAAACGGGCAAGTTGCTCTGCGCCAATTGACACAATAGGGGCTGGAGTGGAAAGTTCGGCACGGGCGATACGTGAGCCTGTTACCGAGATTTTCTCAACTGCTTCTTCAGCAGCTTTGTCATTCGTTGCTTCTTGTGCCATGGCAAGGTTGCCTGCAGATACTGCGAGTGCAGAACCGAATACGCAAGCTAACTTGACTGACGTAGCCAACTTAGAATTTTTAAACATGTAAGTCTCCCTGGACCTAGTACTTTATTTGTGTGTTTTTTATTTCGTTTTTACGAACTATTTATTTCGTTTACACGAATTTTATAAACGGGCTTTGCCCTGTACCTTACTTAATACAAAAAAAGGCCGGGCGTCAATACATGCAGTTACAAGTGTATGCTGAAAAGTTCAATTTATTTTTTAACAAAGTCAGAAAACGTAAAGCCTAGAGTACACAAACGGTACTCATTACATTTTTTTCAGAGTACCGTATAGTTTTAATGCAATGTGCATTTTTCATACAGCAGCTTTTCGACTTTTCATACTTTGACGACACGTTTGTTACATTTGCGTCAATTTCACTTTATTTTGCTGGCACTCTGTTATTTACTCACTCAAGTAAAAACCGAGTTTACGTTTAATGGCATCAGGTAACTCTGGCAACGCATCTTTGGGCAAAAGAAAGGTCGCCATGTTAAAGAAGTCAAGGAAAATGCGATTTGATTCGGTTGTTCGCTTTAAGTAGTGATGTCCCGATGAACCGCCTGTTCCAATTTTTGTGCCGAGCATTCGCTGTACCATCATGGCATGGCGATAACGCCAAATAGTTAATTGCTCATCAATTTCAGTCAGTGCAGTGATAAGTTGAAATGGAAGATTAAAAACCGGCTCTTCTGAATACTGTTTAATAAATAGTGCAGACAATAACGCCTCGTGACTCAATCTAAACTTATCTTCTTTGCGAAGCGCTTCAAACTTTTCGTGATCAAAGAGCGCATCAAAGTTTTCTTTAGTCGACTGCCAGTCTTTTAACTCTTGGCGCTTGTCTGTTGTTGAGAGCGTATCGTTGGTTGATATCGTCTCGTGGTCGTCGCTTAGCATTTCATCGGTGGCTTGTTTGTAATAGTGCCAAAAGTCAAAGTCATCTGTTTTTAGCAGCGGCATTCTCGATAGCCATTTATCTACAAGGTCAAATAAACTTGGCTTTGCTTCTAAGCCTTCTAATAATGCTCTGTCATTGTCGCTTAATCGGCTATAGAAACTTTGCTTATCAAAATCCACCCGAAACTCACGCTTTAACCCCAGCGATATTTCTAAGCGCTTAAATTGGATGCTTTGAAAGCCAGACGCAGGTACAAGATAATCTCTGAATGACAGGAACTGCTGTGGTGTCATAGTTTCCATTACAGCAATTTGATCGTTCATTAATCGCTGTATAGTAATGACTCGCTGAAGACGGTGGACAACTTGTGTAAGCTGTTGGTCTTTTACTACCTTTTGATTGAAGGTATCTATGGTTGCGTTTAATTCGTGCAATATTTGTTTAAACCAGAGTTCGTAAACTTGGTGCACTATGATAAACAGCATCTCTTCATGAGCCGCATCTGAATATTTCGCACTTTGAAGTTTTTGTGCACCAAGAATTTTATCCAGTTGTAAATAATCACCGTAGTAGCAGGGTTCGATATTCTTTTTCATCGTGTTCTTCTCTGTAATTGCTTTTTTTAGTTATTTTGCGTGCTTTTGAGATAGTTAAAGGTTTGAGATTCAGTCTCACCTACTCGACTTATATAGAATACAGGCTATACCTTTATAGTGACAGCGCACAGTTAGTGTTGTGCGTATAGAATAATGTCCAATATTTAAAAGAAGTATCGCCTGCAACCGTCGATACTCACTGTGTTTGAGGTAAGTAAAATGAAACTCGATGATGATATTCATAACTATTACGAGCATTTGGTGTTAGAGCGAATTGCGAAGCTTGGCCTTGATAAGACCAAAACAGCGGATTATTTGGCCGACTTATGCTGCTTAGCGTTAAACCAAGTACCGCCGCGATATATCCGCTTTGAAGTAGACATGGCATTTTATCTACCTCAAAGCGAACGTAGACAAATGGAAATGAACGTAGAATATGCAATCAGCAAGGCGCTGCGTTTTTTGAACGATGCTGAAAAGAATGAAAAGCTACATGGGGCAGACTCAGAAGATACTGAATATATTAATATAGAAACGGAAGCTTCTTTAAATTTAGCGGCTGAAGACTTAAAAAACGATTAGCTTAGTTCTATCGTCGTAATTGTGAACGCTTTGTCAAGTGCGCTTACATTGAGCGAGCTTGCATTAGATGGTGAAACAAAGAATGTGGATTCAAAAGAGCTTAGAACAAGAAAATTGACAGTGACATATTGGAGGAGGTTTGGGTGGCGGGCCTCCAGCCACATCCCGGCACATGAGTCGTCTGCTGCGGCTGCTCCCTTCCGGGCCTGACCGAGTTCACAGAGTATCATTGCGGGAGGACCAAAAGCCCACCATAGAAAACTGCAATTAAGAAGTAGCTTGCGCCCTCCTCATTGCGGGGCGCATTATGACTATTTGAATGCTAAGTTTCAAGCCTTATTAGAAAATCTCTCTTCAGCTATCACATTAGCAATACGGTTAGTCGCCGTATTTTCCTTTTCCGCGCGCTCATATATTTCTTTAAGCGTGTCGCCGATTTGCTCAATGTGAGCACGCAATGCTTCATTTGAGCTCGATGCCATGCGCTGATGGAAGATGTCGATAACACCACCGGCATTAATAACGTAGTCAGGTGCGTAAAGAATGCCACGCTTGCTGAGTAACTCGCCCATTTCTTCTCGTGCAAGCTGGTTATTTGCCGCGCCCGCAATGACTTTCGCTTTTATATCTGGCAGCGTTTGATCGTTAATTGCAGCGCCTAGCGCACACGGTGCGAGCACGTCTACGTCTAAACTTATAATATCTTCTGGCGCTACTACGGTTGCGCCAAATTCTTTTTGTGCTTTTTCTATGCCTTCAGGGAAGATATCTGCAACATAAAGCTTTGCGCCCTGTTCATGTAAATGCTTAGCCAGTCTGTAGCCAACATGCCCCATGCCTTGAATAGCCACTGAAACACCATTTAGGCTGCGCTTTAATCCAAACTCAACAGACGCCTTTAAGCCAACGTATACGCCATAGGCTGTAGAAGGGGCCGGGTTGCCATTTGGTACTTCACCTGCATAGTGATATTTCGCGCTAACACCAGCAATATAGTCAGACTCTTCAGCCATTGTTTGTAAGTCAGTTACAGCAATACCAGAATCTTCTGCGGTGAAATACTTACCACCTAGAGAATCTACAAATTTCCCCATTGCCTTCATCATTTCTGGTGTTTTTGCTTTTCTAGGATCGCCAATAATAACTGACTTGCCGCCGCCCAACTCTAAATTGGCAAGCGCTGCTTTGTATGTCATCCCCTTTGATAATCGAAGCACATCCGTAAGTGCTTCACTACTGTTCACGTATGGCCACATGCGGCAACCACCGAGTGCAGGTCCAAGATTGGTATTGTGCACTGCAATAATGGCACTAAGGCCCGCTTTTTCGTCGTGATAAAAAGCCACGTGCTCGTGATTATCAAATTCTGAATGATCGAAGACTGACATACGTTCCCTATTTTTATTTGCTGTTTAATCCAACTAGTCTAGCTGAATACGCTGAGGACAAGCGTTGCGAGTTTCTCATGTGGTTTTTACAAACCGAAACGGAAAAGAAATGAACACTATTTTACTAGGACAGCTATCCTATAATTTTTTTTACTATATAATGCACATCATAAAAACGATGGACATAACTCTTATGAAATTAGATAAATTTGACCGTGAGATTTTACGCGTCCTACAGCAAGATGCCACCGTCTCTATGGCTGATTTAAGCCAGCAAGTCGGGCTCTCTCATACTCCGTGCTGGCGACGTGTGAAGCGAATGGAAGCAGATGGTATTATCCTAGGAAAAGTGACCTTGCTAAATAGTAAAAAACTTAACCTTGGTGTGTCTGTTTTTATCTATGTCACGCTTAAAAATCACGATGGTGACTCACTGACAGATTTTGAAACGGCAGTGCAGAATATTGATGAAATCGTGGAGTGTCATACTACGAGTGGCGAGAAGGATTATTTGCTTAAAGTTATTGTAGAAAGTATCGAAGAATATGAGTTTTTATTAAAAACAAAACTGACACATTTACCGTTAGTTGACCACCTCAGTTCTACATTTGCACTTAAGCAAGTGAAAAACACCACCGAACTTCCTATCAAGCGTCAGTAGATACAAAAAGGGGCAGTAAAAAACCGCCCCTTTTTAGCTCTAGATCAAACCCAAAGCTTCTTCTATACCAAACGCTAACTAGCGTCGATTTGATTTTCTGGTTTAGCCTTTTCAAAAGCTTCAAGGGCATTGCAGTTGTCCGCTATTTTGCTAATCAAAGGATATTGGTCCATATCAATATTAAAACGCTTCGCATTGTAAACTTGAGGCACTAAACATATGTCGGCCATGGTTACGTCAAAATCAAAGCAATACTTACCTGACTGAGTTTGAAGTCGTTTTTCAATAGCATCGAACCCCAATGTTATCCAATGGGCTGCCCACACAGACACATCATCTTGGCTGGCATTAAACGTACCTTTCAATGCATTTAACACACGAAGGTTTCCCACAGGCTGAATGTCACAAGCAATGTCCTGGGCCAGTGCCCGTACTCGCGCACGCTCTGTTTTATGCTCTGGGATTAAACGAAAGTCGCTCGCATAGCGTTCATCGAGATACTCTATGATGGCTAACGATTGATTCAAGATAATGTCTTCGTCTTCATCCACAAACGTGGGAACAAGATGAGCCGGGTTTAAGCGGGCGTAATCCATACTGTGCTGTTCGCCGCCATTGGCAACTAAATGAACCGGTACATATTCGTAGTCCACACCCTTTAAATTGAGCGCGATACGCACGCGATAGGTAGCAGTAGAACGCCAGTAACCGTGAAGCTTAATACTCATCTTATTGTTCCTCTACACATGTTAACGATTGAAAAATTTAGCGCAAAGGCTTAACTTGCTGCTCGATAGCACCAAAAATACTGACGCCACTTTCATCAAGCATTTCCATGCGAATACGATCGCCAAACTGCATAAACGGGGTGGCTGGCTTGCCATCTCGTATTGTCTCAATCATTCTCACCTCAGCAATACAGGAATAACCTACGCCGCCTTCGCTGATTGCTGAGCCGTGCTCGGTGCCTTGCTTATTCGATACAGTTCCCGAACCTATGATGGCGCCTGCACCTAAGTTACGGCTTTTAGCGGCGTGAGCAACAAGCTGACCAAAATCAAAAGTCATGTCTTGCCCTGCTTCAGGCTTACCAAATAGCTCACCGTTGTAGGTCGAGCGCAACGGCAGATGTACTTTGTTATCTTGCCACGCACCGCCGAGTTCATCAGGCGTAACCGCTACTGGTGAAAAACTAGAGGCTGGTTTGGATTGGAAAAAGCCAAACCCCTTGGCTAATTCACCTGGAATGAGCCCGCGAAGAGAAACGTCATTTACCAGCATGATTAAACGGATTCGTTCAGCGCCTTGCTCTGGTGTACATGCCATAGGCACGTCGTCGGTAACTACGGCAACTTCGCCTTCAAAATCTATTCCCCAATCATCGCTAGGCAAAATGATATCGTCATTTGGCCCAATGAAATCGTCAGAACCACCTTGGTACATCAGTGGATCGGTCCAGAAACTCTCCGGTATCTCAGCACCCCGTGCTTTTCTTACCAGCTCAACATGATTCACATAAGCACTGCCGTCTGCCCATTGAAACGCTCTCGGCAATGGGGATTCACAGCGAGTTGAGTCGAATTGCACACTGTCACCGGCATTATCATTTAACTGTTCATACCGACTCTGTAGCTGCGGCGCAACTTCTTGCCAGTTATCGAGGGCGTATTGCATTGTTGGCGCTATGTCTAGCACGTCACACGCTATAGACAAATCTCGTGATACCAACATAAGGATCCCATCGCGGGTTTCATTTTTATATGTAGCAAGCTTCATTCTTTTTTCCTCGATAAGCACTAAGTAGATTAGGGCACGTTTGCTTAAGTATAAGTACAGTTATGCCATTACATGTAGGGGAAAGAGAAGTGTGCACAGCCACAAGTTTTAATAAGCTGTAAGAAAGGATGTACGGGGAGTAAGGGAGAATTGCTGGCAATTGCCTGCCGACGCTAGCTGCAAGGGTGTTGTAAACTTATCACAACAGCCTTGCAGCAGCGAAAAGTGAGCGCTCTACAGTTTAACTGTCGCCTTATTAATGCCATATTCACGCAGCTTATTAGCAATGGCAGTATGACTAAGGCCCAATTTTTTAGCAAGCTGCCTGGTACTGGGATAGAACGGGTACAGACGCTTTAATAAATCTTTCTCGAACTTCTTCACTTCTTCATCCAGCGTACCCTCAAAATTCTCATCAATATAGGTAACACTTGGGGCGCAGCTTGGAAGCTGAATATCTTCTTTGGTTATTTCTTTGCCATCGAGCAAGGAAAGCGCACGATAAAGGGCGTTTTGCAGCTGCCTCACGTTTCCTGGCCAAGGATATTGCTGCAAAAAGTCGACGCAGGATTTACTTAACTTAGCAGGTCGTCGACCCAGCTTGGTACTGTGCTGCAAGATAAAAGACTCTGCCAGAGGAACAATGTCTTGACGCCTATCTTTTAGCGACGGCATTACCAGGCTTAACACGTTTAAGCGATAATACAGCTCTTTTCTAAAGCGCCCCTCTTCTACCAGTTGGCCTAAGTCGCGGCAAGTAGTACAAATAAAGCGTACATCTACAGAGACAGGCTCCACATCCCCTACTCTTCTGAACTCACCGTCTTCAAGCACTCTTAATAGTTTTGCTTGCAGTTGCGACGACATATCAGCAATTTCATCAAGTAGTAAGGTGCCGCCTTTTGCTTGCTCGAGCAAGCCCACTTTGCCGCTAGACTGGTTGTAAGTTCCTGCTGCACAACCGAAAAGCTCAGTTTCTGCAACACTGTCGGGTAACGAGGCACAGTTTAATGCTAAAAATGCCCCTTCACTGCGACGACTTGATTGATGGCAAGCTCGCGCGATCATCTCTTTACCTGTGCCAGTTTCACCGAATATGAGGATAGGTGCGTCTAAGTCCGCTACTCTTTTGGCTTCGTGAACCGCGCGTTTCATAAAGGATGACTCTGTTACAAAACGGTCGAAACTGTCTGTGGGCGACTGGTGAAATGCCGTAAACTGCTGACCAAGGCGCATTTCGGATTTTAAAATGACCACCGCGCCAGCCATGATACTTTTCTTCTCTCCGTCCGCTACCGTAATAGGCAGCATGTCGGCTAGATAATCCTGCTGAATAAACTTCACCTTTGAAGATTGGGGGCCCGGACTTTTTCCATCCATCCACTTCGTAAAGTTGAACCCTTTAACAACCTCAGCAATCTCCATTCCATTAATCTCGCTTGAAGGGAGCTCTAAGCCAGCGCTGACGGCTTCATTGCTAAGCAAGATATTGCCCTTGGCATCAACAGAAAAAACTGGGTCTGGCAATGTGCGTAATATTGCTGAAAGCTGATTTTTTTCTCTTTCCCCTGGCATAAAGAGCGTCGTTTTTACGTCGTCTATACCTTCTATTCGACGAATTTGAGGCATGAGATGCTGGAAGTCTTCAAATTCAATATTAGGAAAATTGAGGAAAATTTTGCCTACTGGGTCTATTTCAATGCCACGTAGGTCTATTTCTTTATTCACGAGAATATCCAGAACGTCTTGGGCGATACCGAGGCGGTCCTGACAGCTGATTTCTAAGCGCATAGGGTATGTATATTGTTGTAAAGATTTATGTACAAGATATCACACTTTTACAAAAAAATAACAAGGTATTTGTTACTAAAGATTAAAAAGCAGTGAGTATCGTAAGTAATGAGGTACGGCGCGGAGCACATAAAAAAGGAGACTGTGCCGTCTCCTTTCTGCCTGATATACTTTTTATTCAGTATTTTTTTATGCTTTTTTGTTAAGTATACTTTTTCGCTTTTGTGTGACCGTTCACAAAAACTAGCCAGCTTTTTTCTCTTTTGGTTCGAACAAGGGTGCGAACAAACCAAGAGATTTGGCTTTTTCTACTAACGCCATGATATCCATTTCCGCTAATTCAAACAGATGATCAAACTCTGGCAAAATGTAATACAGTGGCTGCATGATATCGATGCGATAAGGGGTTCTTAACGCGTCGGAAGCGGTTAGTGGCTTTCTTACTGGTACGTCGCTGTCTAGCGAATAAATAGTTTCACCCGGAGATGAGAGAATGCCACCGCCGTAAATCTTCAGCTCGTTCTTGGCTTTCACCAAGCCAAACTCTACGGTAAACCAGTAAAGGCGCGCTAAATAAATTCTATCTTCTTTACTCGCTGCCAGCCCTAATTTTCCGTAAGTATGCGTAAAGTGCGCAAACGCAGGGTTAGTCAGTAGTGGACAATGCCCGAATACTTCGTGAAAAATATCCGGCTCTTGCAGGTAGTCGAACTCTTCACGTGAGCGAATAAACGTGGCCACAGGAAACTGCTTATTTGCTAGCAGACGAAAAAACTCACCAAATGGAATCAACGCAGGTACCTCTGCGGTTTGCCAGCCGGTTCTCTCGAGCAATACACGGTTAATATCGGGTAATTGAGGAATGCAGTTTTCGCTCAAGTTAAGCAATCTCAAACCCTCGATATATTCATCACACGCGCGCTCTTTTACCAAGGGTATTTGTCTTGAATAAAGCTCTGACCAGATTTGGTTTTCTTCTGTCGACCAGGCGATATGGCCGCTACCGTCAGATTCTCGCGATGCATATTGAGTTGTTTTTGGCATAACTTCTAAAACCAATGAGTTGCTAATTTTGTTACCTGTAGTCTAACCAAAAACCGCTTTACGAGAAGCATTTGCCCCTATTGAGCCACTAAGATCACTGTAACAATGTTTTTACATCAAAATCTAGCCCTATGATATAAATTAAAAAACCACCCATAAGGGTGGTTTTTAATCAATACATTGGTCAGGCTTACAGTCGGCTAATTTCTTTGTTCAACTGATACTCTTTCGACGTTACATAGGTTTCCATTTTACGTAATCGATTTTCTGTTTTTTCAAATCGATTTCTAATATCGTGAAACGCTTGTTTTGGTGGTTCGCCAGCCTGCCACACCTTAGTCTTCACCTCGACCTTCGTTTCTTTAACCTGCCCACGATTTGGGTTAGTCCAACCTTTACCTCGCGAAAAAGCTTGAGGCGTAGGCTGTGCGTTATCCAAATGCTTTGGCTTTTTGTCTAAAATGAACCAAGCGGCAATGTAGGCAACAAAGATGAAAGGCCCAGCAAGAAGGAAGAAACCTGTGACAACTAAAATTCTCACTAACCATGTTTCTAAGCCGAAGTACTCCGCAACACCTGAACAAACACCCGCTATTTTTGCCTTTTCTGGGTTGCGGTAGAGCTGCTTACCGTTTCTCATGCTCTATTCCTCCACTCAGGAGCCTCGCTATCAAGAATCGCTTCTAGTGTCTCAATACGCTCGCTCATCTTTTCCGCTTTATCGGCTAACGTGCTCAACGCTGCGTACTCTTCAGCACTTAATCCCTGATTGACTTGTTTCTTGCTGCGATAATGCAAAATTAACCATATGGGTGCTACAAAAATTGTGAAAACCACTAGTGGCATTACAATAATTGCGATCATGCCTTCTTCCATCTCGAATTCTCCTACAAACTCTGATCAGTCTGCTCCGCATCACGTCGGAGCAGCTCGTTATTTTTTATTATTCAGACTTTTCAGTATCTTTCTTGGCGTTTTGCATTTTTGCTTTCAACGCTGCTAATTCGTCGTCTACTTTCTCACCCGCTTCTAATTCTGCAAATTCATCCTGCAGCGACTTCTTACCTAAGTCGTAAGATTCAACCTGCGACTCTAGGTCATCAATTTTGCGCTCGTATTGCTCAAAGCGCCCCATTGCGTTGTCTACTTTGGTGCTGTCCAAGGTTTTCTTAACTTCAAGACGAGAGCTTGCCGTTTTCTGACGCATAATGATGGTCTTTTGACGGCTTTTGGCGTCAGCAAGCTTATCTTGTAGCTGGCCAATTTCATCCTGCAGTTTACTAATCTGAGCATCAACAATAGCCAATTCTTTGGTTAATGTCTCTGCTGCTTCTGCAGACTTTTTCTTTTCTTGCAGCGCCGCTCTTGCGAGGTCTTCACGATCCTTACTCAGTGCAAGCTCTGCTTTTGACTGCCAGTCAGCTGCGTCACTTTCGTACTTCGCTATTTGACTGACAATATCTTTTTTATTGGCAAGGGTCTTAGCTGATGCGGAGCGCACCTCTACTAATGTATCTTCCATTTCCTGAATGATGAGACGAACCATCTTTTCAGGATCTTCCGCCTTATCTAATAATGAGTTTATGTTTGAGTTCACAATGTCTGTAAAACGCGAAAAGATACCCATAATAATTACCTCTTAATGAAAATCTGGTCGTCATGTATTCTTGTGAAACTATGACTGACATATTGAATAAATCTGTATAGGAAAGTATTCAATATGCTTGCCAATCTGCTCAAACTCGTAAGTACCTAAATACAAAACCTTTTTTTAAATTTAAATAATGCTCGTTTATCAATTTTTTTTGTTCTACACTATTTATTAGTCGAAATGACTAACTATTGAGAGATTTAATGAGTCGATATCGCCAACAAGATAATTTGCTAGGCCAAGCAAATAGCTTTTTAGAAGTTTTAGAGCAAATTTCGCAAATTGCCCCTTTAGACAAACCCGTGCTAGTTATCGGCGAACGCGGGACCGGTAAAGAGCTAATTGCTGCTCGCTTGCATTTTTTATCGAAGCGCTGGGACCAGAATTACGTCAAGCTCAATTGCGCTGCACTGAATGAAAGCCTTTTAGAAAGTGAGCTTTTTGGTTATGAAGCGGGCGCATTTACCGGAGCGGCTAAGCGTCGCGAAGGCCGCTTCGAAGTGGCTCATAACGGTACGCTTTTTCTTGATGAACTTGCAAACACATCAGGGCTTATTCAGGAGAAGTTACTTCGCGTAGTCGAATACGGCGAATTTGAACGTGTAGGTGGCACTAAGTCGGTTAAAACTGATGTACGCCTTATTGCAGCGACAAATGAAGATCTCCCGGCCCTTGCTGATGCTGGCGAATTTAGAGCAGATTTGCTCGACCGCCTTGCCTTTGATGTTATTACTATTCCCCCTCTTCGTGAAAGAAGAGAAGACATCATGATGCTAGCTGAAAACTTCGCAATTAATATGGCTCGCGAGCTGGAAATGGAGCTTTTCAGCGGATTCACTGAAAAAGCCAAACGCACGCTGCTTGAGTATGAGTGGCCTGGCAATATTCGTGAACTTAAGAATGTTGTTGAGCGCGCTGTATATAGAACGAATAACCCTCACCTGCCAGTGCACGAAATTGTACTCGACCCCTTTGAATCGGCGTTTAGGCCAAAAAATAGAATGCGAACGCAGGATAGAGTCTCAACGCTGAATAAAGCCTCAACGCACAACGCAGCGAATAACACAGCGAATAACACAGTAAATAATGCAGCAAATGACACTGCAAACTCAGAAACACCGCCGCAAAATACAGGCAATGCTGCAGATGAGCAGTCTTTTCAACAGCTTTCACCAAAGATAGATTCTATTGCAGTTGACTACCCTATCGATCTAAAAGAACGTTCACAGCAATTTGAAATTGATATTATTAAGCAGGCGTTATCAGATAGTCAGTTTAATCAGAAAAAAACAGCAGAAAAACTCAGCCTAACGTATCATCAGCTAAGGGGTTACTTGAAAAAGTACAACCTGTTAGATTCATCCGCGCAGGACCTAGAGGCGTGAGCATTAGGGCTTAACTCGCGCATCTTGAACCGTAAAGATTGAACCGTAAAGACTGAATCGCAAAGGCTGGGGCGTAAAAATTGAGGCAATTAATATGATGAGCAGTGTTATAAAGCGCGTTGCTGTTTGCGCCGGCACGGCCTTGCTTGTGGTGTCCTGTGCAAAGCAAAACAAGCAGCCCTTTTACAATACTGGCGTGGTGTATTGTTCTGAAAGTAACCCGGTTACTTTTAATCCCCAGCTTGATACCTCAAGTACAACGTCAGACGCCACTTCCCATCAACTTTACGATCGATTACTTGACTTCGACCCCGACTCTGGCCGCATAGTACCAAGTTTAGCAAGCAGTTGGTTGGTCTCAGAAGACGGTTTAACTTATGCGTTTCAACTGCGAAGAGACGTTGCGTTTCACACCACTGACTTTTTTACGCCAACCCGTAATTTTAATGCCAACGATGTCATATTCAGTATCGATCGTTGGAGACTTGAATCTCATCCATTTCACAATGTATCAAGCGGCAGCTATCCCTATTTTGAAAGCTTAGGTTTAGCAGACAACATTGCTGACGTAACGCGAGTGAATGGCTATCGTGTTGAAATTACCCTTAAGCGTCGAGACAGTTCATTTCTTGCCAATTTAGCTACCGATTTTGCCGTCATATTATCTGAAGAGTATGCAGCGCAGCTTTTCGAGCAAGGTAATCCTAGCCAAATCGATCGGCTACCGGTTGGAACCGGCCCCTACCGGTTTGATAGCTTTCGCAAAGATAGCTACATCAAATACCTCCACCATGAGGACTACTGGCGTGCTCTTGGAGGAGATGCAGCTGACGAATCTCTTGAAGACGAACCTCTTGAAGACGAATCTCTTGGAGACGAACCTCTTGAAGACGAATCTCTTGAAGAAAATCGTGATGCCATTTTGGCTAGCGACCGAGCTCTTTCTACCGAAGAGAATGTTGCGAACGGCGAAGACCTCAATCAAGCGACAAATGAAAAAGCCCCAAGCGCCAGCGTAAAACAACTCATTTTTGATATTACTCCCCGTAGTTCACTTCGCCTGGCTAAACTGATGACGGGAGAGTGCGACGCTACTGCATTTCCTGCCCAAACAGAGCTTGAAGTAATCAGGAATAGAGAAGATCTTACGTTAGCAGAAAAACCAGGACTGAATATTGGGTTTTGGGCATTCAACACACAGCGGCCTCCTTTTGATAACCCAAACGTAAGACGGGCACTTGCCTTCGCTATCGATAAAAATACGCTGTTAGAGGCGGTGTATTTTGACAGTGCATCTCGTGCGAAGAGCCTGTTACCTGCCGCCAGCTGGGCTTATCAAAATGATGCAGACGATACGGCGTATAACCCCGTGCTAGCGCGAAGCTTGCTTGCTGAAGCCGGTATTGAGCCGGGCTTTTCAATGACGATTTGGGCTATGCCTGTTGAACGTGCCTACAATCCCAATGCAATTAAGATGGCAGAACTTATTCAGCGATACCTACGAGAGGTGGGTGTAGAAGCCAACATCGTCACGTATGACTGGAAGACGTTTAGACGCCACCTGCAAGAAGGTTTACACGACTCGGTATTGATAGGTTGGTCTGCGGATAACGGCGACCCCGATAACTTTTATCGTCCTCTACTTAGCTGCGGTGCCATTCCCTCAGGCACCAATAGAGCCATGTGGTGTAATGAGGATTATGATAGGCTTATTAACGAGGCATTGAAAACAGAAGACCTTGATAAACGTCGGGCTATTTATCATCAAGTGAACAGGCTCATGTATGAGCGACTTCCGCTGGTGCCAATTGCCCATGCTTATCGCTATCAAGCCTATAGAAATGAAGTTAAGGGAATGACCATTAACCCCTTTGGCGGTGTCCGTTTTGGTGGAGTCGAAAAAGTACTGTGATTCGGATTTTAGCACGCTACAGCATTCTTTTTATCCTGACGCTTTTAGTGTTAGCCGTCATGTCGTTCTCGCTGGCCTATTTATTTCCCGGTGATGTGTTAGAAAATCTCACTGGCATAGTACCCGCCAATGACGCTCAGCGTCTGGCTTTAGAACGCCAGTTCCGACTTGACCAATCTTATTTCATCCAGTTTTTCTATTACCTCTCTAACCTATTTGCGGGAGATTGGGGGTATAGCTTTACCTCGGGGATTGCCTTAAGAGATGAGATTGGCATCGCAATGCCCGCTACCATTGAGCTTGCCACTTATTCAATCATGATTGCCCTTTTTGTTGGTATTCCTCTGGGGTACTACGCTGGAATGCGCTGCTACTCAACTTCTGACTACATAATTAACACGAGCAGCATCACCACCTATTCTTTTCCTGTTTTTTGGCTAGCGCTCTTGCTAATTCTTGTGTTCAGTCTGCAATTAGACAAAGCGCCTCTTTCTGGTCGAATAAGTTTGTTATTCGATGTAGAGCCTGTAAGCGGCTTCATACTGCTGGATATTTTACTTTCTGACATGCAAAACAAAAGCCTGGCATTTAAAGATGCCCTGTCCCATTTAACCCTTCCCACCGTTGCTATTGGCGCAGTTTCAACTGCTTCCATGGTGCGAATAACTAGGCGCTCGGTTATTGATGCTAGGAATCAACCCTACATTGCTGCAGCAGTGTCTAGAGGATTGTCGGGTTGGCAGATTTTCTTTCGACACATTTTAAGAAACGCTCTACTTCCCATATTGCCACTGATGGCGATTCAGATTACGACCCTTATAACCAACACAATGATCGTAGAGACACTATTTTCGTGGCCGGGAATTGGCAATTGGTTAATTCAGGCTATTTATCAGCGGGACTATCCTGCGCTACGAGTAGGCATGCTGGTGGTATCGACGCTGGTTATCACCCTCACCATTACGGTTGATATGTTTAATCGACTCATCGACCCTAGCAGAGAGAAGTACGAGCATGCCGCAATATAGTTTGTACGAAGAAGAATTTCACCCCTCGCCATGGCAGCGCACATGGCGTGCGTTTAAAGAAAGTCACATTGCAATGGCAGGTGCTGTGCTGCTTTGCGTATTTGTTGTATTTGCGTTGTTTGCTCCTTTGTTAACCCCCTATGGGGTTAATGAACAAAATATCGATGGCCTGTTAGTACCACCAAGTTGGACGGGTAATGGTTCAATTTCCCATTTATTCGGCACCGACTCCTTAGGGAGAGACCTCTTTACTCGCGTTATCTATGGGTGCCGAGTAACCCTAGGCTCTGCATTTATTACCGTGGTATTGGCCATGCTGGTTGGCGTAAGCCTAGGCGCTTTCGCGGGTATGCTTCGCGGCGTTCGCTCAAGTATTGCCAACCACCTGCCAGACGCGCTAATGGCAATTCCCACCTTGCTTATCGCTATTATTATTGTGGCTATTTTTGGTACCGGACTGGTGAACAGCATGTGGGCAATTACTCTTGCACTCATACCTCAGTTTGTTCACCACACCCGAAGCCTCGTGCGCACTGAAATGAAAAAAGACTACATTGTGGCGTCGAAGCTAGACGGTGCGAACAAATGGCAGTTATTTACCTATTCCATTTTACCTAACATGACTGAAATGCTTGTAGTGCAAGGAACAATAGCGCTTTCTATCGCCGTTATTGATATTTCTGCACTGGGATTTTTAAACCTCGGTGCACAATCTCCCCTACCGGAACTCGGGGCAATACTATCAGACGGACTGGATGTGACCTATTTAGCCCCATGGAATGTCGCGCTTCCCGGCATGGCAATTTTCTTCTTGGTGCTTTCAATCAATGTGGTTGGTGACGGTCTTCGCTCAGCCTTGAGAAAAAGGGTAAATCACTAAAATGCCGATGTTAGATATAAAAAACCTGACGCTAGAAATGCATAGTAGTGAGGGCACCATTAAAGCGTTAGATAAAGTCAATCTCACGGTGAGCACTGGAGAAATTCGCGCATTAGTGGGTGAGTCTGGTTCAGGCAAGAGTTTAATCGTATCTGCAATATGTGGGGCCCTGCCCTTAGAGTGGTCGGTTACCGCAGACAGAATGAGTTGGAATGGTGAAAATCTTCTAGGTATGTCTTCACAACAACGTCGTGAGGTGATGCGACGGGAAATTGCAGTGGTATTTCAAAACCCACAAACCAGTTTAGATCCCTCTGCAACGCTTGGTGAACAGCTAGAAGAAAGTATTCCCAGTGAGTTTATTCAGGGGCGATGGTTTTGGCAACGTGCTCAACAACGCAGAAAAATTGCTATCAGCACGGTGCATAAAGTGGGAATAAAACATCACAAGCATTATTTAAGCGCCTTCCCCCACCAAATCCCAAGCGATATTGGTCAAAAATTTATGATTGCCATGGCCTTGGTTTCACAACCTAAACTGCTCATTGCTGATGATCCTACTCGTGGCATGGAGCCAACAACAAAGACACAAATTCTGAAGTTGTTCACTCGCTTAAATCAAACCCGGTCTCTGTCTATTTTATTTGTGAGTCACGACCTTCTTGCCATTGCCAGCATGTCGCATACCATGACGGTGCTATATGCAGGGCAAACGGTGGAATCAGGTAAAATGAAGCATATTAAAAAGCGGCCGCTGCACCCTTATACGAAGGCTCTGCTTGATAGTGCCCCAAGCTTTAGAAAGGATTTACCGCCTAAGTCTCATTTGCCCACCATTGCTGGGTCAATACCCACCTTGCAGCATTTGCCTATTGGCTGTCGATTAGGTCCACGATGCCCCCGAGCACAACGTGCTTGCGTACAAACACCAGCAGTAAGACGCATCCACGATCACAGCTACAGTTGCCATTACCCTTTGCATATGGAGAAATTATGACCGACGTTATGCAGGTAAAGCAACTTAGGTTTCTACACAATGAAAACAAGCGGTGGTTAAAACGGCCCGAAGTTTTTGAGCTAGGCCCCATTGACCTAACGGTTAAGCGCGGAGAAACCGTTGCCATTATTGGCGAAAATCGCTCTGGTAAATCACTGTTAGCCAAGCTACTTGTGGGCGCCATTCGTGCTGACGAGGGCGAAATTGAAATTAATGAACACAAGTATTTAGCCAAATACAAATCGAAAGACAGTCAGCGAAAGCGAACGCATGACATTCGGATGATATTGCAGCACAGCAACGAAACCATGAACCCTTCGGTTCCGGTGGGTCGCATACTCGATGAGCCTTTGCGATTGAATACCACGCTGGAATCTAACGAGCGTAAGAAAATCATTGAAGATACCCTCGTCAAAGTAGGGTTGTTAAGAGAGCACTTCTACTTTTATCGGAATATGCTCTCAGACGGACAACAGCAGCGTATTGCGCTTGCCCGCGCAATCATGCTCAAACCTAAAGTACTGGTAGCAGACGAGCCTTTTGCCGCCCTTGATCCCTCTATTCGCTCGCAAACTGTCAATCTGATTTTAGAGTTACAACAAGAGCTTGGTTTGGCGTTTATATTTATTAGTCACAATTTGGGTATTGTTCGCCATATTGCAGATAAAGTTATTGTAATGGAGCGCGGTCGAATTGTTGAAGAAGGCAAAACAGAAACTATATTTCGTTGGCCCCAACACACTCGGACTAAAAAACTGGTGACTGCCTACCACTCTCTTGTGCCACAGCAAACCATTCGCTAATCAATAATATCGAAAGCGAACGGCAACATTAAAAACGGTCAGAGCCTTCGGTTTGTTAACATAATGTAACCCATAAAAATGAACATTTACTCTGTGTCGAACGAAATAAGCATTATACATTTAAATAATGGGAAAAATGTTATGTTGATGACTTACGTGAGCTATGCAGTTATTGCTGGTGCGATTTTTATTCTTACTTCGTTTTTTTCATAAAAGCTGCCATCGCAGTCAAAAAATAGATCGTTTGCTAAGAAGTTAGGTACGTTTTTAGCCGGTGCTGGCGTGGTTACGTTACTAGGTGCAGCAACAGCGGCCGCAGCAGTACACACATCTTCTGGATTCATTTTGTAAGTTAAATAGCCTGACCCTGTTAGCACCCGAAACAGCTAGCACTTTGCTCTAATGCCACCTTGCTTATTGGCACCTTACTTTATTAGAGCCGAGCCCTGTTCGCACCTTATTTTAATGGCAAAAGCGCGGCAGGGTTGCACTCTACCGCGTTAATCGTTGTTATCCTACGAGGGCCAGTAAAATACCGGCGGCTACTGCTGAGCCTAACACTCCAGCTACATTAGGCCCCATAGCGTGCATAAGTAAGAAATTATGAGGATTGGCTTCTAGACCGACTTTATTGACTACTCGCGCGGCCATTGGCACAGCAGATACGCCCGCGGCTCCAATCAACGGGTTGATCGCATTGCCGCTTAACCGACTCATTAATTTTGCCATGAGCACACCGGTTGCCGTACCAATAGCAAAAGCAATAGCACCTAGCCCTAAAATGCCAAGGGTTTCTACCGTGAGGAACGCCTCAGCCGATAACTTTGAGCCAACAGCAAGACCAAGAAAGATTGTCACTGTATTAATAAGTTCGTTCTGTGCTGTATTGCTTAGCCGGTCTACAACACCACACTCTTTCATTAAGTTACCGAAACAGAACATGCCTACAAGAGGGGTTGCCGCCGGTAAAAATAAAATCGTTAGGAATAACACCGCCAGAGGAAAAATTATCTTTTCCCGTTTAGAAACAAAGCGCAATTGCCCCATCTTAATCTCTCGCTCAGCTTTGGTAGTAAGAGCTTTCATAATAGGAGGCTGAATAATGGGCACTAATGCCATGTACGAATATGCCGCAACGGCAATGGCACCTAGTAAGTCCGGCGCTAAACGAGAAGCAAGGAATATTGCGGTAGGCCCATCAGCTCCACCTATAATGGCGATAGCACTGGCGTCTTTTAAGGTAAACTCAAAACCTGGCAACAAATTTAAAGCGATGGCACCGAAGAGCGTAGCGAAAATGCCAAATTGAGCCGCCGCGCCTAGTAATAGCATTCTTGGATTGGCGATAAGCGCACTAAAATCGGTCATGGCCCCAACCCCCATAAAAATAAGGAGTGGGAACACACCGGTGTCGATACCGATTTTATAAATATAGTGGAGCAACCCTCCCGCTTCGGAGAAGCCCGCTATGGGGATATTAGTGAGAAGCGCGCCAAATCCTATGGGTAACAGCAAAAGAGGCTCAAATTTCTTAACGATGGCTAAATAGAGCAACCCAAAGCCCACCAACATCATAACGAGTTGGCCAACCTCAAAATGGGCAAGTGCGGTACTATCCCAAAGCAGTAGTAACTTATCCATGTATTACCCCAACGAAATCAGTGATTGCCCACTGCTTACAGCGTCGCCATCACTAACGAGAATATCGCTAACTGTGCCTGTATAAGCCGAGCGTATCTCTGTTTCCATTTTCATGGCTTCCAAAATAATCACCACATCTCCCTCAGCTACGCTATCACCATTGCGCACCAAAACCTTAAATACGTTTCCGGCCAATGGCGCATCGATTATCTGTTCAGCGCTTGCTTGAGAAGCTGATGCAGCTTGATTTGACGCTTGGGATTGATTTGCAGGCGTAACTGCAGTATTGCTATTCACCTCAGAGCTACCGTTTACCTCATAGTCGCTGTTCACCTCAGAAACTTGGCTTAATGCGCCCGATGGAGCTACCTCTACGTGATAAAGCTTTCCATCAACGTTAACGTCATACGCCGCTGCATTTGCTTGTGTATTAGCTTGAGGAGATTTCACCTGCTGGGTTTGGCCCTCTTGTGCAGCGTTTTTAGTAGAAGATGAGTTCTTGGTATTGCTCTTAGTATTGTCTTTTGAATTCTCATCGAGCGTCGGCGCAGCCTCAAATGCATCAGGGTTCCCTCGATTGGTAAGAAACTTAAGACCAATTTGAGGGAAGAGTGCATAGGTTAACACGTCATCAATTTTGCTTTCACACAGAGCAATGTTCTTTTTGTCCGCAAGTTCATCTAATTCTTTTTCAAGTTTAGTGAGTTCAGGTGAAATGTTATCAGCAGGGCGACATGTTATTGGCTCTGCTCCGTCTAACACCCGCGCTTGTAACTCGCTGTTCACCGGCGCTGCAGTTGCACCATATTCACCTTTTAAAACTCCGGCGGTTTCTTTCGTAATGCTTTTGTAACGCTCTCCCGTGAGTACGTTTAATACAGATTGGGTGCCCACTATTTGAGACGTTGGTGTTACTAACGGTATGTAACCGAGGTCTTCACGAACCCGCGGAATTTCTTTTAATACTTCTTCAAATTTGTCTTCTGCACCCTGCTCTTTTAGCTGGCTTTCCATGTTGGTAAGCATTCCACCTGGCACTTGAGCAAGAAGGATGCGCGCATCCACACCTTTCAAGCTGCCTTCAAACTGACTGTATTTTTTTCTGACCTCGCGAAAGTAACTGGCGATCTCTTCTAAATGTGGAAGTGATATTCCCGTATCTCGCTGAGTACCTTCGACAATGGATACCATTGTCTCAGTGGCCGTATGACCATATGTCATGCTCATAGAAGAAATGGCGGTATCCAGCATATCAATACCAGCATCAATAGCTTTTTGATAGGTGGCCGTACTTAGCCCTGTCGTGGCATGACACTGCATCGCGATAGGAACATTCACTGTCTCTTTAAGCCCTGAGATTAATGCCTCGCACTCGTACGGTTTAAGCAGCCCTGCCATGTCCTTAATGCAAATAGAATGAACGCCAAGATCTTCTAACTGCTTGGCCATCTCTAACCACGTTTCTAGCCCGTGGACAGGGCTCACCGTATATGAAATAGTCCCCTGCGCGTGGGCTCCGCTATCAATGGTAGCTTTAATGGCTGTTTTTAAATTGCGAATATCGTTCATCGCATCGAATATTCTAAATACGTCCACACCGCTTTCGTGAGCCCTTTCGACAAACCGCGTCACTACATCGTCGGCGTAGTGACGATAGCCGAGCAAATTCTGCCCGCGTAACAACATTTGTTGCCGCGTATTTGGCATCGCCTTTTTCAGTTTTCTAATACGCTCCCAGGGATCTTCTCCTAAGTAGCGAATGCAGGCGTCAAAGGTTGCGCCTCCCCAAGACTCTACAGACCAAAACCCAGCGCTATCTAATTTTTCAGCAATAGGCAGCATATCTTCAATTCGCATTCGAGTGGCGAGCAAAGATTGATGTGCATCACGTAAAACAAGCTCGGTAAGCGCAAGTGGCTTTGTCATGGTAGTTCCTTGAGGCTATATATTTTTGTTAGATTGACGGTGAGTATGAACAGCTGCGGAGATGGCAGCGATGATATTTCCATCTATACCTGGCTGCGCTGAATGCTTGGGTCTACTGGTAGAAACTGACTCTAAGTCAACCTCACCGGGGAATGCTTTACAAAAGCGCGCAATAAGATGGATCCCTAGGATAAGTAAACCAAGAAAAGAAAATACAAACAGCATACCTATTAGCATAAGTGAAGCCGCTTCCATTAGCAGGCTAGTGACTGAATCGGTGTCCATGTGAACTCGCTTTAATAAAATCTATGATAAATAACTATCATGGGGTTTGTTAAAACTCAACAACGCAATGTGATAAAGATGAAAACTGTCGATATTTGAACATGCTTTTAGCATGTACAAAGGTTCACAATCTTTAACAAGAGAATATGCAAAAAGAGTGGATTTGTGCTCGTCGTGTAGAAGTGTGTAGCGTGAGGCACTTTGAGGCAGGCATAAAAAAACCCACCTCAATGAGGTGGGTTTTCTTATATGGCGCGTGTGGAAGGATTCGAACCTCCGACCGCCTGGTTCGTA
>CENT01091017.1_pt1 | contig 57787 bp, 52 predicted proteins | sample 530141 | NCBI WGS metagenome assembly CENT01 (sample SAMEA2591074, study PRJEB7988) | marine metagenome | isolation source: saline water (ENVO:00002010), including | reverse complement strand
CAAATGCCAGTTGCTCGTTGCGCAGGTTTTCCAGTACCGGCTGAGTTCCCTGCCACTGGGCAAGCAGGCAGAAAAAACGCTGTTTATCAGCCTGACTCCCCAGCCAAACCAGTGCGCGCGGCGAAGAACAGGCTTGCTGTAAAAACGGGTTTATATCCCGCCACAGACCTTCTGCCAGGCGTTTCAGGGTAGTATCATCTGCTGCAGTCACGGCGTCGCCATTGATAGCACATACAGAGTGGCGGTCAGCGAAACTGATATCCCTGCACCGGGGCTTAACCGGCAAGGCCCGGATCCGATTAACACTGGCATCGCCGCCCCACAGAATGCGGGCATCCGCGCACAAACTCAACGCCTCGCCGCTCACCTGTTGATGATCAAACTGAATAAACTGGTTTGCCTGCTCAAGTGCCGAAAACTCGGGTTCATTAAGGATCCGCAACAAAGTGTCCAGCAAAGTGCTTTGCAAGGCACTGCCCTTGGTAGAAATACGCACTATATTGCTGTTGCCGGCTAACAATGAGCAAACCCAACTGTACATAAACATGGTATCCACGTTCGCTGGCGTGTAGTGCACAACTAACCCCAACGGTTTTGCCATCCCATCGATATCCTGCATGTAGGCCTGCAGATTGCTCTTGCGTAACCAAAACCCCAGCGCTATAAGTTCATCAAAGGCACGGCACTGAGGAGTGCGCATCAGTGCTTCGCTTAGCTTTTGGGTAAAAGCGGCTGTTATCGACGCAGCAGGGCGCTGTAACGGTGCTTGTAATGCCGGCAATGCCGCCAAGCTAACAGATTCTGCGCCGGCCTGTTTTAACCAATCAACCTTCACGCTTTATCTCCGGTATCACTACAGCCACGGATCTCGGTTTTTGGCAACCGCCCCAGTACCGCAAAATACTGCCCTTTGCGCCCACAGGAACAATCATCCACACCAAGCACCTGCCCTTTGTCTTCGGTAAGAATACTGTGGCCGGGATAACTGGTAGGAATAACAGATAGCACCTGAATTAAGCCCACCTTACCGATTGGCAACGGGGCTAAGCTGATAGGATCGCGAATAACGATATCAGCCAGTAACGGCGCGTGCAGATGGCCCGCCTCACACTCAACAAATACACTCCCAACCTGTTCCGCCATGCCATAAAAATTATAAATATGACTCAGCCCACAGAGTGATTTGAGCGTTTGTTTAAACGTAGAATTATCAACTTGCTGTTCGCTGAGTTTTTTCCAGCCTCCACTGTGCACCAGAACTCCCTTTGGCAAGGCAATTTTTAAATTGCGGCGTTGCAACGCCTTCACAAAGTGCAGCCAGACCATAAAGGTAAAACCAAACAATAACACCGGCGTATTATTGTGTTGTTTAGCAAATGCGCAAATCGCTTCTTCGTTCAACGACATATCATTGTTCAGCGCATAAACCGGTTTTCGGCCAAAAAAGGCCATGCCCTGAATACCGGCGGCCCGGGCAGAAAATTCACTTTTATCCATTACCGCTGGACTGTCAATAATCAGCATCGGCAGGCGCTGTTTACCAATAAAGTGCTGCATTATTCTCACCAGTGCCTTGCTCTGTCGCGCGCTGGTGTCTTTATCTAAAAATACCCGGGCAGGCACCTGCGCGGTGGTACCCGAGGATTGTAGTACGCGAAACAGCTGATCTTCGGATATGCTTTTAAGCGCCAGTTGTTTAAACAAACGCACCGCTAAATAAGGCAATTCAGCCAGCGCTTCTTCCGGCGACTCGGTATGGCCGAATAAGCGATGGTAGTGAACACTTCGTGTAAGGTGCCAGTCATGTAACAGCTTGAATAATGGCAGCAGCAAAGCCTCTTTGTCGGCTTGTGCAATGTTATACATGTCGGCTTCCAACAAAGCCGAATACAGCGTTTCATAGTGCTCTTGTGGTGACCGGCCTGACAAGCTTTGAGTTGTCATGTTCCAGCCTCCCGTGGCAATTCAGTTAATGCCGAATAATCTATTTTACCATTTACCAATAACGGCCATTGCTCTGTTTGGACCAGGGCAACACCCGCCCGGGGCAAACCAACATGGTCTTTTTGGAACGCTTCCACTGCCGCCAGCTCTGCTTTTTTACAGGCAATCACGAGGCCGTTGTCCTCACCACAACATCTGACATCCAGGCCTGCAGTAGCAAACTGCTGCTCCAGTGCGTCCAGGTTAACTCTCTCGCCAAAAACTTTCAGCATGCGTTTCAGGCGGCCGGTTATAGTATAATCGCCATCGCTATCCACCATTGCCAGGTCACCGGTGTGCAACCATTCAAAGGGATTGAACACGCAAAGATCGGCTACGGTTTCGGCGTATCCTAACATCACATTGGCACCGCGATAACATAGCTCTCCGGTGGTATTGGTGGTAGTCACGGTATTGCCGTTTTCATCTTTCAGACAAAACTCGCCGCCAGGAATTGCCCGGCCAATGCAATGAGGCTTGCGAGCAAGCACGTCAGGCTCAACATAAGCCATTCGGGCGGTTGCCTCGGTTTGACCGTACATCACAAAAAAGCGCTTATCATGGGTGGCCGCATAGTCCGACAGTTGACTGACCTGGGAAACGTCAAGCCTGCCCCCGGCCTGGGTAAAATAGCGCAATGAGGGTAAATCCATCCGCGTGAAACGAAGTTTTAACAGCATTTCATAAAACGATGGTACGCCAGCCAGGGATGTCACTGGTAAGGTTTTAACCAGTGACCAGAATGCTTTGTTAAACACACTGGCACTGGTAAAGACTAACCGGGCACCGGCAGCAAGGTGAGTATGCAAAACAGATAAGCCATAGGAATAACTCAGCGGTAAGGTTAACACGGTGATGTCTCGCTGAGTGATCGGTAAATAACTAAGAATAGCGCTGCAGTTAGCCTCCAGGTTACATGCCGAAAGTGCCACGCATTTGGCCGTACCGGTGCTGCCGGAAGTGGATAACAGCAGCCTGACCTGTTCATGCAGTTCGTGCTGTTGGTCGGTTACCGCCAGCCACTGGGTTTGATTGACAATGATATTAGGCCTATACCGAGACTGATAACTTGCCAGTTGCGCATCGGATGTATCCGGGTGAAGCAACAGTGCAACCCAGTTAAGCGACTGAACGGCAAGGTGGTTCAGCACCCCGTCGATACTGTTGGTTAACCGCAGAATAACCAGCGCCCGCTCACAGTTGCATAGCTCCCGGAGCTCTGCAGCCCGTTGCTGAACCGCTTCATAAAGTTGCGCATAACTCAGCGTTTGCCCTTCCTCTTGTAATGCTGGCGCGTTGTTGTTTTTATGTATCTCAATAAAGGGAACCAGCGGTTTCATGGGCTAAACATTCCGTCAACGGGCAGTACATGACCAGTTGTGTATGCGGATTTTGCGGATAACAAATAAACGACCGCCTCTGCCACCTCCTGCGGTGTTCCAGCCCGGCGCTGTACAATGCGATTAAGCACCTGATGGCGGGCATCACCTTCGTAGTGGGACGTCAGGGCCGTTTCAATAAACCCCGGTGCCACTGCGTTAACCCTGATCCCAACCGGCGCTAACTCTTTTGCCAGGGATTTAGTAGCCCCCTCTAACGCCGCTTTACTGGCGGCATAGGCGCTCATTCCATTGCTACCGGATTGCCCCACTCGGGAAACCACATTGACTATGCTACCGCGGCGCAGCCGACTCATTAATCGACTGGCCAGTTGCATATGCTGGTAAGGGGCTAGGAAATTCACATTAAGCTGTTGTTTCAGCTTATCCATGCTGGTTACCGACAAGGGGGATTCCAGCATCACACCGGCATTATTTACCAACCCATACAGCGGCGGTGCAAGCCCGTCGGAGACCTGTTTTTGCAACTGACGAAAGGCTTCTTTAACTGCGCTTTCATCTGTCACATCGTAACAAAGCGGGTGAAACTGGCGGCCAAACTGGCTTTGCAAAGCCTCCAGACCACTGTTACCGCGGGCAGCACCAAATACCGTGGCACCGGCGTCAACCAGAGTACTTACCAGGGCATGGCCGATCCCGCCAGTTACTCCGGTAACAAGCACTGAGGTCTGATGAAAGGGCTGGCTATCCGAAGCTGACATGGTACTTTTGCAAAATAAGTTTAGCCTGTGCTACCGAGCTCATATCAATGATGTCGTCGGTATCAAGCATTACATCAAACACATTTTCCAGTTCGGCAACCAGGATCATATGTGCTGTGGAGTCCCATTCCGGGATAGTATTGTAGGTCAGCTCATCGGTTACTGCCGCGGCATCGATGCCCAACGCAGTAGTAAAAGCCTGTTTTAATGTCTGTAGATTGTCCACTTGTATATCTTCCGTTATTTTGCTTTGCGAGGGCGCGACAAAAACTGTTTAATGGGAGCAGTATACTGCTGATATCGCTCATAATTAAGCTCTAACACAGATAATTCTCCCGACTCGGTTAGCTGGTAACCAAGCTTTCGATTGTATGCCATGGCCTTATCATTGGTGTGTTTCACCACGGCCCTGAAGAGTTGCGTACCAAGCTGTTCAAAACAAAAATCATACATTGCCAGTGTTGGCGCGAATGCAACGATATTGCCCTGATAGCGGGCATCTCCGATATACAGCCCGGGTTCCAGAACGGCTGATTGTTGCACGGTTTTCCCGGTCTCTAATGATTTCACATTGGTTGCACCGATGGGTGTATCCCGAAACTCAATTACCCAATGCAATTGTTTCGGATCATACTGCGTTCTTTTAAACCATGACTGCTGCTGTTCTTCGCTAATACATTCCTGAGACAGCATTTGCTGGCGAATTTCATCCTGATTACGCCATGACCTCATTAGTACCTGATGCGTCTGTGCCATAGGATGAAGCTCAACCTGATAAGCTTTTAATCTGAAGTGATTTACCGGCGTATCACTTATCATGAAGGCTCCGCAAATTTATCATGCCATTGTCCAATGGCGTCCAACAGCTGCCAGGCACCGTCAGTTATGGCGAATACTTCAGCTGCTTTGGACATCTCAGTCAACTGCGCTTCATCCTGCCACAATTTTTTTACGGTAGTAGCCAGCGCTGATATATCAATGCCCGGGCCACCACTGACCACCTGACACCACCCTTCCCGGGTAGCCTGTTGACTGGCCTGGCGTTGGTTAGCGGCCACGGTAATCAGTACCGACGGGGTCTGACACGCTACCAGTTCGAACTGACTTCCCCCGGCAGCAGCCACCGCCAGACGGGCATTAACCCAGATATCGGCCATATCCTGACAATTATGAACATGTTGAATAGCTCTTTCGCTGCCGGTGATAAACGTTTTCAGTTCGGCCAGGGCCGATGGGTTGAAACCCGGGCCGGTAACCACGCGAAAGGGGGCCTCGGGTAAAACTTCGCTTAGCGCGCTGAGCACCGGTAAGGTTAGTCCTGCCGGATCACTGCCGCCCATATTAATGGTCAGACTGAATCGATGCTTTACCGGTAACGCTGCGGTAACGCTAAACTCGCGTCTCAATAACCGGTACTGTGGACCAAGGCATAACATGGCTTTGGCATTGGCCTGTTGATATTCATGCTGCCAAACCTCACCGGCCGGATTACTGATAATATCAGCATACTGATGCCCGGGTTGACGAATATCGTCTAACAGCACCAGGGGCACATTTACCTGGCTCAGTGTTTTTAAGACAGCTTCACTAAAATCGTAGCCATCTACTACTATGGCAACTGCTCTGCGCGTTTCGCTTGCTGCGATCACCTGACTGGTTACCGCCTGCTCTGTATCTGCCGCAAGCAGCACAGCACCGCACCACTCATGACGCTGTAGTATAAATTTTCGCGCCGCTTCATTAACAATAAACAGGCTTTCCAGCACCTGCTCTTCTGCGGCCTGAGCCAGAGCCTGGCAACGCATGACATGGCCAATACCACTGTTTTGACCGCCACCCGTGCAAAAAACCAGACAACTCATTCGCCAATATGCTCCCAACTCAGTGCCGTGCCTTTCTTAATATGGCGGGTGGCTTTTTTGTGCAACACAGCGTCCCAGTGTTTCGGTGCCAGACCGAAGGCCGGACGGACAATCTTAAGGTTATCCGGAGCTAATGTTTCTCCAGGCTGTATATCGCGGCTGACATAAATGGACCGGCGATATTGTTTAGCTTTATCTTCAGCCAGCGTACCGCCATATTTCACCTCGCCTAATGCTTGCCAGGCCCGCTCTGTTTCAATAACCAGTGTACTTAATTCCTGCGGTTCCAGCGAAAATGCCGCATCTACACCACCACCGTTGCGGTCAAGAACAAAATGCTTTTCGATAACACTGGCACCTAAAGCAACCGAAGCGACTGCCGCACCAATGCCACCGGTATGGTCACTTAAACCAACTTCACAATTAAACGCACTGCGTAAATGAGGAATTGTGGTCAGGTTGGTATTAACCGGCTCCGCCGGATAGGTACTGGTACATTTAAGCAGTATGATATCTTCACAACCGGCGTGTCGTGCGGTATCCACGGCGAGTTCTATTTCGCTTAAACTTGCCATACCGGTGGACATTATCAGTGGTTTACCTTTACCCGCTGCTTTTCTTATCAATGGAATATCGGTAAGTTCAAAAGAGGCTATTTTGAAGCAGGGCACATCCAGTTCGTCAAGAAAGTCTACTGCGGCTTCATCAAATGGTGAACTGAAAGCAAGCATGCCAAGCGACTTAGCATAGTCAAACAGTTCGCTGTGCCACTCGTAGGGGGTCGCTGCTTGCTGATATAAGCTGTACAGGCTGGCACCGTACCACAGGCTATCTTTTTCCTCGATTACAAAACCGGCTTCCTCAACGTCAAGGGTCATGCTGTCGGCGGTGTAAGTTTGCAATTTAATCGCGTGTGCGCCACTTTCGGCTGCCGCTTTAATCATGGCTCTTGCGGTGTCCAGCGAATGGCTGTGATTACCGCTTAATTCAGCGATGATAAAGGGCGCGGCATCGCGACTAATTTCACGGCCACCAATAGTAATTGTTCTGACAGACCCGGTGTTATGCATCACTTCCCCCCTTTACATAAGCCAGGTACATCAGTTCAGCGCGAGTCCAGTCTTCTTCAGTATCAATGTCCTGTACCAGATGGCGGGGTAAAACCACTGGCATACTGTGGGTTGCAAACACCGGTTGTCGCGTCAGCCAGGCTTCTCTGCGGCCCCAGTAAAATTGCCCTGCATCATGGTAATACTCTTCAAGATCCTGCGAACGCTTGCTCATATTTCCGGCATCCACGGGTTCAACACCGTTGCCCGCAAGGCGGATGGCACGCTGAACAGGAAAACCAAAGGTAGTTACTGAGAAGGCGTATTGCATAGCGGGGTCTGCCTGCAGACTGTTCAGCCCATGGGAAAGAAATGACTCGTTAAGAAAAGGTGCCGTGGCATAAATACAACATACATAATCCGGCGCACTGGCCGTTGAGCTATAGCTGTCGATAGCGTGCCTGACAACGGGTGAAGTACCGGTATGATCGTCTGACAGCACCGCTGGCCGCTCAATAATTATGGTAGCTCCCCAGGCTTTTGCTACCCGGGCGATTTCATCTGAATCCGTAGACACCACTATATCGTCGAAGATGCCTGCTGCTTTTGCTGCTTCAATTGAGTATGCAATCAAAGGTTTGCCGGCGAAAGGCCGGACATTTTTGCCTTTGATCCGCTTACTACCGCCACGGGCGGGGATCACTGCAATGGTCATGAAAGTACCTCGCTTAACTGCTTTATAACCTCCATTTGGTTATCGGCAGAGAGGGTGGGAAATAAAGGTAAAGTAAGCGCACAACGATAGTAGTTCTCGGCATTGGGAAACTGGCCGGGTTTAAACCCCAGTTGCTGATAATACGGGTGCAGGTGGATCGGAATGTAGTGAACATTAACACCAATTCCGCGTTCACGTAGTGCATTAAACACCTGCTTTCGGTCGTGCGCAGTTAGCTCAATCACATATAAGTGCCAGGCACTGTTGGGATCAAGCACCGGTCTTATCACCGGCAGCCCGGCCAGGGCCTGATCGTAGATCGTGGCAAGCTCATAACGGCGGGCCACAAAGCCATCCAGATGCTTTAACTGAGAACGGCCAAGCGCGGCATGCACATCACTGAGCCGGTAATTGAACCCCAACTCACATTGCGCATAGAGCCAGGGTTCCTCAGCATGAGCATCACCCAGCATCGCAGTTTCCCGGGTAATGCCATGGCTGGCATAACGCTTTAACAGAGAGGCAAGTTCTTCGTCATTAGTCAGAACCGCTCCCCCCTCGGCACTGGTAATGGATTTCACCGGATGAAAACTTAATACTGTCATCGCAGAATACTTGCCAGCACCTACGGTATTGCCCAACGCATCTTTAGCGCCCAGAGCATGTGCAGCATCTTCGATTAAGGTAATGCCGAAGGGTTCAGTTATCGCGGAGATCGCTGCCATATCACAGCTAATCCCAGCAAAATGCACAACAATAATAGCTTTGGGCAGTTTATTTTCTGCTGCGGCCAGGTATAATTTATCCACCAACGCCGACGTGCATATATTCCTGGTGCGGGGATCAATATCAACAAAATCGATCTTTGCCCCGCAATAACGGGCACAATTGGCTGATGCAGCAAAGGAGTTTGGCACTGTCCATACCACGTCACTGGCGCCCACGCCGGCCGCCAGGCAGGCAATATGCAGCCCCGATGTACCACTGTTACAGGCTACCGCAAAATCAGCACCGGTATACTGACACAACGCTTGTTCAAACGCGGGTACCTGTTTGCCCTGAGTTAAAAACTCATGTTTTAACACTTCGGTAACTGCATCAATATCCTCTTCCGACAGAGTATGGCTACCGTAGGGGATCATAGCGTTTTCCGGTCCAGATCCTGGAGTTCAGAAATGGTAAGAAAATGGGGGTTTTTGCCCGAATGGTATTCAAACTTATCAGCCACAGGGTGGCCTGTTTCGCCCAGCCGGTTGTGGCGATAATCCACGTTTTTATCAAAAAAGGTAATCGCAGGAGCAATCACATAATGATCATCAAATTCAACGGTATGGTGGGCCATTTCTTCAGGCACCATAACTTCATGTAATTTTTCACCGGGCCGGATACCCACGAGCTCGAACTCTGCATTGCCGCTCATCGCTTCCACCAGATCAGTGATCCGAATAGAAGGGATTTTAGGAACAAAAACCTCTCCCCCCTGCATTCGTGAAAAGTTTTTTACCACAAACTCAACACCTTCATCCAAAGTGATCCAAAAGCGTGTCATCTCAGCATGAGTGACCGGCAAACGGGTACAGCCTTCGGCCAGCAGTTTTCGGAAAAATGGCACCACCGAGCCTCTGGACCCGACAACATTGCCATAACGAACCACCGAAAAACGCGGCCCTGTGGCACCTGAAATATTATTTGCCGCAACAAAAAGTTTATCCGATGCCAGTTTGGTTGCGCCGTACAGATTAACCGGGTTAGCCGCTTTATCGGTAGACAGTGCTATCACTCGCGAAACATTGTTGGCTATGGCTGCATCAATTACATTTTGCGCGCCATTAATGTTCGTTTTTATGCACTCATTAGGGTTGTACTCTGCCGCCGGAACCTGCTTAAGAGCTGCTGCATGGACTACAAAATCAACGTCTTTCATGGCAATCTTGAGCCGCTCGTTGTCTCTGACATCGCCAATAAAATAACGCATACAGGAAGCATTAAACTGCTGCTGCATTTCAAATTGCTTTAACTCATCACGCGAGTAAATAATAATTTTTTTAGGTGCGGCATTGTTCAATAAGTAATTAACAAAGCGCTTACCAAACGAGCCGGTGCCACCAGTGATAAGAATGCTCTTATTTTCAAATGTTTTCATTATGTGCCCTCTTATACAGCAGACTGTTCAGTATATTTTTGAATTCGTCCTGCTCTGACAATGGTTTATTTTCCAGGATTAAAGTTTGTTCAGTGAAGCGTGGAATGAAACGGCAGCGATCTCCTGCAACCGTCACCTGTTCATCCAGCGGCAGTGTTTCGGTTGTCAAAGCAATATAATCAGTCGCCTCATAACACAGCATGTCACTCAATGAGTCTGTATCGATAGAATCTGTTATCGCCTGACATGACTCATCAATAAACAGCTTAGGCAAAATCAGCCGAAAGCGCCCGTTTAGCACAGGCAGACTGACAATTGCGACTTTGAGCGCGGTGATCGGATTACAACTAAACGAAACCAACGGCTTGGCATAATCAACCGGCAAATACACCACCGCAAATTCCGGCTGCTCAGCACGTAGCTTATCAAGCATGGAAAAATCCGTGACGACTCGCAGCGCCTGGCTCTCAGGCCGGGTAAAAATCTGCTCGTTAAATAAAACCGGCAAAGCGTGTTTATCTTCATCATTTCCCTGAATGCTAAGGCGTTTGCAGACATCAGCAATGGCGTTCTGCCAAACCGGCGCGGTATCTGCGGGTTGCTGAATTTGCTTATCGGCTAAAAACAGCTCCAGCGCATATTCCCGTCTGCCGTGAGAAATACTGGAGATGTAATCCAGCCCTTCAGCGTCGTAGCGGGACATTGCAAGAATTTCATTGAGAGTATCAAGCCAGACCTCTCGTAAAGCATTAAAGCTGGCTAGCATGGTTTCATCGTGGGCAACGTGGAGAACCTTGGTCAGCGCGCTGTTAATAAAGTTTAATGTACCGTTTAATGTGTAAAACAGCAGCGAGCGACTCTTACCAAACGAGGCCACCAAAATATCTCTTTGTAAATCAATAAAGTCTTCGGCTTGCTCACGCTTTTCAATGGGTTTATCAACAAACTGCACAAATTGCTCCAGTTCCTGACACAGGACAGGTAACTGGTAACGCTTATTGAACTTAGTCGTAAATCCTTCTGGATCCAGCCTCTTAAAGCAAGATGATTTTATTTTAGCCACACAGCGGGATTTTGCCTGGGCAGAGGTAACAACAATCACGTTTTCTTCTTTAAGAGGTGAAGCGCCTTTGATTTTCGCCCCGTCATTAAGATTATAAACATCCGCTGCGTTGCCAAAAGCCTGCTCCAATACCCGTTTTGATACCTTAAATTCGTACTTGGTTTTCACCAGAGGCCGGAAGTTCCCCTCAATTAAAATGGAGGTATCGTTATTTTCCTGGTAGCTGTAATGTTCTTTACCGTTTTCCCGATAATAGCCAGAGGTCTGAGAGTGGTGCTTCTCAGGGTCGATAAAGCCTAAATCGATACCTGCCAGATAAACCTGCTTCAAGCCAAGCTGGGTAATAAAATCTGCAACAAAATTAGCTACTGTCGGGTAAGCAAATTTAAGGCAGGCAAAAGATTTATTCTTTTTATAAAGCTCAGTGACAGCCACTGTGGCCGACTCACCTTCTTTTAACGCCAGGAAAGTATCCTTGTACAAACGGCAGGTGTCCGGATGCATACCATTACAACTAATCAGCGTGATTTGTTTGACGTAGTCAAGATCACCCACTCTCATAGCCCAGTCATAGGTCGAGCGGTTAGCTTCAATCTCGGCGTGAAAATCAGGCACTATGTTATTGCGATGAAGGGTTTGCAAAGCCGTTCCACAACTAATAACAATCGCCTTATCCTGAACTTCTTTAAGCAGTGGGAGTAATTTATCCAGAGACGGGCCATTACCTACCATAAAAACAGGAATATTGCGCTCGTCCCAGCTTAATTGTTGCCCGGCGTTGTTTACCAGTAGCGGAAATCCCTGCTCAAGTGCCCACTTTGTGTGGGTAATGCCAAACCGGGAATGATCATAATAATCTCCCATGGCAATAATAACTTGCAGTTGTTCCCGCAGTTGGACAATGGCAGAAATTAATGCAGCGTTAAAATACCCCTGGTAAAAGAACGTATTTGCTAAGATGTATGGACCTACAGAATGGAACTGACGAAGTAAATCCTGAATAAGGTGGCTGCCATCATCACCAATATTGATATAAATACGGCACTTATTCTTATCGATTTTATCTAGGATGCCAGACCAGTCTATGGCGTACAGTGAGGCATAAAAGAAATCACGGTTTGGCTCACAAATAAAGAGTTTTTCTATCTCATAGTCGTCATAAAGGCGCTCTAACTGATAACCGGCGCCGAGACCAAATAAGATCATGGATTTGATCTTTTCCGGCAATTCGCCAATTTCACTGCTGGTGTCTGCCAGAATATCTTCAACCTTTCGCACCATCTGGTAATGGGTATAACTGCGTAGCTTTTTGCCTTTGTAGCCTAATACCAAACCATCTTTATTTGGTCTGGTAGCAAAATACTCGAAGGTTTCCTCAGCTTCCTGCTGAGGTGACTGTCCATAAAACCCATTTCCTGATGCTTTATGAAACAAATTAACCTGCGCTTCGGCACTCGCCAATGGGGCCCAATGCGTTGGTTGATAGTCTTTAAATTCTTTATAGAGCGCGGGGAAAAACTTTTTAAAAGCATCCAGGTTACGCTCAAAACGTGCCTTATTCAGTGCGTCCTGGTGCCAACCAGCCGGGTCTATTTGTGGTGACCAGGGTGGCAGATAATTTATAATTGATGCTGAGGGAGTCTTGGGCTTGCTCCATTCGGCTAATCCGCTCCAGCCTTCCTGACACAAAACCTGCTCAACCTGATTGAAAACATCGGTATTATAGTGGCGATACAGATAGAGTTCGTCTATTCCGGTATGTTCCTGCAGTTCCTGGATATCCGCATATAAATTGCTGCCATCTTCTTCGATTTGGAAATAAATAGCACAGTTCTTACGGCCTGCAACCTCGAGGATCCTCTTCCAGGACGTAGCCGACATTGATGCCCGAAAATAATCCAGACTAGGCTCATACAAAACCAGGTGGTCAATATCATAATCTTCTATCAGGGTTTCGATATGATGGCCGAGACCAACGCCGAAAACGACTAACACACTTACTTTTTCCGGTAGCGGCGAATTGTTCTCGCGATGAGCGTACACCGGACAAATCCGTGCCAGGTCGTAGTTTGCATTTTGGCTGTCAGAAGTGTCAGCCTGTGCTGAAAACAACTGAATATGTACCGGTTTTTTAACAAAGGCACTTAGCTGAGCGTCAATTTCCCGGCGTGGAGACAATCCATAAACCACCTGACCAGATTGATATTCAACAATGTTAAGTTCACCGAAACGATTACACATTATCGCCGCGCTAACGTTATCCTCATGCTGAAGACGATGGTAAACTGAAGGGATAATTCGCTTAAAAGCATTCAAGTTTTGTCGAATATTCAAGTCGATAGCAGCTGAACAGCGACGTTCAACCGCGATTTGTTCCGACTCGTCCGGATGCAAATGTAACAGAATGTCTTTTAGCATGGTTATTTATATTTCTTAATAGCTGCCTGGCTGCGAATAAAATGACTCGCATCATCTCTAGCAGACTTTAGCAAGGTTTGCGCCACTTCCTTTAACTTATCATTAGCGACAAGTTCTTTTTCTGCGAATGCACGGGCTTCTGAAGGTTCAGACTCGCTAAGAATACGCTGGACAAGTTCATCACGCTGGTTAATTAACCGGGAGAAAAGCTCGAAGCCTGATGATTGTTCACCAGACTCCTGCAAAAACGTGATGATTTGACTATTGATGGCGCTTAATGCGTCGGGGGTGAGTTCGTGATTGAGGTCGTCTAAATTCACACAGCTTGGCGTTTTTGACGCTGGGCTTCAAAAGCTTCCTGCTTGGCTTCCTCAGGAATCTGTACCCATGCGTCTCGAATAGGTACTAACAGGTTAGTCACTTCATCAAGCATCTTCAAGTCGTTCTTTATATGGGCATCATTCAGCCGTTCAATCATAAAGTCATATAGCGCAAACAGATTTTCTGCTGTTTCGCCACCTAGTTTTAAATCCAGTGTATCTCTGAGGTTGATTAAAATTGCTGTGACCCGGGAAATATACTGCGACTTGAGCTCATACTCGCGACGCTCCATAGCGCCCTTAGCATAGGCAATACGGTCCAGTGCACCTTGCATTAACATTAAAGTTAACTTGTGCGGATCAGCGTTAGCAATATCCTGCTTCAAATTACCTTTTCTATAAGCGTTGATTCCGGAAAGTGCCATGAAAATTCCTCTTATAATGATGTATTCTTAACCAAGCGCTGCTAACAATGCAGAACCGGTTTGATTTAACCTCGCGACCGTTTGGTCGAGATTTAAATATTTGTCGCGTAAAATTTGCTCATAGTTGAGCATTCTCAAATCAAAGCGTTCACGTTCGTCGGTCAACTGGTCTTTATCGTCTTTGGCAGCGCGCTCTCGCAAACTAATTAATCCGCTGAAGGACGTATACTCTTTTGTCAGCTCGTAAAGCCGAACAGCAATCCCTTGATCTTCATCGGTAAACAATTTGGCAATTTCATCAAAATTGTCATCCAGCGCTGCCTCTAAACGCTTAGTACCTGACCCCAGACCAAAGTCGGTTGCCGGAATTTCCAGCTCTCCATCAGAGTTGAGTTCAACTCCCAACGCAAATAAGCTGCCCAGCGATGAATTATCCACGCTGGAACCCACCACACTGGCCAGACTGTTACTAATCCCTCTTAGCAGGGAGTCGCCGGCCAATGCGCCGTCGTCTTCCAGATCCGACTCCCCGTAACGGGTTAACGATTTGATATCAGCAATGATCTTGTTGTAATTATCCACAAAATCACGGACTTTTTTCTCCATGCCTTCACGATCATAGCCAATATCCAGCGTCGATGTTTTGCGTGTTACGCCATCGGTGTCCAAAGGCGATACGCTGGAGGCTTCAAAAGACACGTTCTGGATGGTGTTTTCAAACTCGTTTGTGGTACTTTCAACCGCAATGCCGTCAATAGTAGCCATGGCGTTAGATGCAGACTTTACCGGGCTAAGGTTGGTATTGGTTTCGGTTGAATCTGTGGTGGTTAGCAAATCAAGTTCCGCACGATCACCATCGTTAACAATAACCAGATCGTTACCGGTTCCGGTTACATCCGATGAGAATACTAATTTTGCGCCACCGGCAGCCGTGCCGGTGTCAATAATGTTGGCGTTAACACCAAAGTTGTTGTTATTGTTATTAATAGCTTCACGTAACTGGGCCAGCGTCATATTTTGCGTTACCGTTACCGAAAAGCTGTCGCCGGTATTGTTTATTTTGAAGGTCATGGTGCTATCACCCAAACCATCCGTCAGTACTCTGTCTGTGGAGTCTGAAAACGCAGCATCGGCGGTTTCAATTCGTGACCCGCTGGCCAGTTGAGACACCGCTACCTGATAGGTTCCGCGCAATGCGGAGTTAGCCGCTTCTGCGGTGAAGATCTCTTTATCTTCAGAAGGATGGGTAATACTGGGCTCACGGCCGTTAATATCGGAGTCCCGACGCATTTCGTCGACCGTATCTTTGAAATCAGACAGCTTGGACTTTATCTGCCCGAGTGCAGAAATTTCTGCCTCAATTCTTTCTTCCTTGTCATTCAGGCGCTTTTCTTTGGGCTCGCGCTCTGCACTGAGTAGCTGCGTGACCAGATCGTCAAGCGCAAGCCCAGAACCAACACCTAACGATTGAATAGTCATAGCTCACCTCTACACTTGTTTATTAAATAACACCCCCACACTACTTCCGATGTCTTGTTGGAGATCTTTAATTCTTTCCGCTAACCTCAACACCTCGTCAGACGGGATTTGTCTGATAACATCGCCCGACGTGGAGTCTTTAACAGTCACTACCGAGCGGTTGGTGTTTTCATCAACAGAAAATGCCAGGTTACGATTTTGCGTCTGCAAAAACGACTGAATTTCCTGTACAGCACCGTCCAATTCCGGAGCCTGTTCCTCTCGAGTATAATTATCGGCAGATTTTTGCTCAGCTTGAACATCTTCTGCTTTAGGCAGCACATTTTTTTGCGCAACTTGCGATGAACTATTCAGGGCGACCTGATCCGACTCTATCTCGGGCTTTGGCTGCTCTTTAGGTATATTCCCAGCAAAATTCTGGCCAATTTGTGTTGATAAAATTTCCACAACTAACCCCCTGTTTTGAAACGCATTAAACGGGCCTGCTTACACAGATGCCCGTTTACCCGTTGACTTAACCGGCAACGCGTTGCCGGTAAACTTTCCAGCTATTAGCCTAACAGCGATAATGCTGTCTGTGGACGCTGGTTAGCCTGACTCAGTACCGAAACAGACGCCTGCTGAATGATCTGGTTACGAGTCAGTTCAGCCGTTTCTGACGCGAAGTCTGTATCACGGATACGAGAACGGGCGGCAGATACGTTTTCAGAGATGCTGCTTAAGTTACGAATAGTCGACTGGAAGCGGTTTTGCAAGGCACCTAAGTCCGCTCGCGCACCGCCAATAGTAGAGATTGCTGAGTCTATTGACGTTAGTGCCGCGGATGCTCCGCCTACTGAAGACACAGACAAATCAGATAGAGACAAACCTGAAGTACCGTAACCGCCACCTGAACGAGACAAATTAACAGAGATGGTCTGACCACCGTTTGCACCGACCAGGAATTTAGCAGAGTAAGTACCGTTAAGCAGGTCAACACCACCAAACTGAGTATCCGTCGCGATACGGGACATTTCAGTTTTCAGCGCTGACACTTCTTTTTGTAGTGCAATTCGGTCAGATGAACTGTTGATACCGTTTTGTGATTGAACCGCCAACTGACGAATACGCTGCAAGCTGGTTGTCACCTCTGACAAGGCACCTTCCGCTGTTTGTGTGAGTGAAATCGCATCGTTTGCATTTCGCACTGCCTGATTAAGACCCTGGATTTGCGACGTCATACGATCTGAAATTTGCAGACCGGCAGCGTCATCTGCTGCACTGTTAATTCTGAAACCTGAAGACAGACGCTCAAATGATGTGCTTAGCTTGTTGCTCACATCGAAAAGCTGACGCTGTGCATTCAGGGCCGAGACGTTTGTATTTACATATAAAGACATTATCTAACCTCCTGGGATTATACCTGTAGCCGAATCCCCCCGGACTCTGCTAAGCTATAATCTTTCGTACCTGATTTAGCACTGAATCATTGGCTGCGACATTCATCACATCAACAATTGCTAAACCACCTCATTTTGTAGCGCTTCTCACAGCTACTACGCAATTCATCAAATGAATTACCCCTCAACTAAAGGTATCGGCTCAACCTTGAGAATCTTTAGTTTTTTTTCGAAAAAAATTTAAATAAATTAAAATTAAGCGCTAAACTATTGATTTTAAATGAATAAACTTATCTATTTTTTTACCTTTTGTGCCTGTAAACATCGCCGGCAGCGCCGTTTTAAGCGCAGCCATGTTGCTTTATAAAGTGCTGGAGGGTAAAAATCTTTGGGCAAACACCGGCGCGGAAAGTCAGCGGGTAGATATACACCGCACTGAAACAGCCCCATCAATAAGGATTTAGAGTTTAAGGAAGCGTGACGAAGAAATCAGGCGGCAAAGTTATCCGCCCGGGCGGCATTAACAGGCAAGCATTCTCCGCTTTTGCACGTCAATAATTTGTCAGATGTGAATCAGTAAGCACCGCCAGCAGAACTGAGGGTGATGTTGAAAGGCCGCAAAATAAGGGCTGTAAGGTGAATTAGTAATAAAAGTGAAAAGCTGGCATCACTGTTGCAAAACAACTTGGGTAAGTGACGGGAAACGATTCGGTAATAAAAATAAAAAAGGCCGAGTCAAATAGTGACCCGGCCAACTTGCTCACGTTAGGAGTTTGAGCAAATTCAGTTTCAGTCGGCTGGCGGAAATAGTAGAAATATACTGGCCTCTCAACCTTAAATTCTACACTCTCAATTCTGCTAGTCGGCGTTTTAATCCTTGTTGGTGGCCTTACGGCCGCCATCCCTGGCAAGGGTTGGCCTCTCAATTCCTACCCTCTATGGTATTTCTTTAAGTCTAGCCCAATAACGACAATGCTGCCTGCGGTCGCTGATTAGCCTGGGATAGTACCGTTGTACTTGCCTGTTGTATGATCTGGAAGCGGGTAAGTTGTGCCGTCTCAGTGGCAAAATCTGTATCCCGGATGCGCGATCTTGCCGCTGAAACGTTCTCAGAAATATTACTTAAGTTTCTGATGGTTGACTGGAAACGGTTTTGAATCGCACCTAAGTCAGCCCGTTTGGCGTCGATGGCAGAAATAGCAGAATCAATGGTGGTCAATGCCGCTGAAGCTGTTGCCGCTGAGGCAATCGATAAATCACTCTGACCATTGGTGAGCCCAGAGAAGCCGTAGCCGCCGGTACGTGAAATATTCACGCTGATAGTTTGTCCCGCGTTGGCGCCGACCAGGAACTTAGCGGAATAGCCACCGGTAAGAATATCTACCCCACCAAACTGGCTGGTAGTCGCAATCCGTGAGATTTCAGTTTTTAACGCTGACACTTCTTTTTGCAGAGCGAGGCGGTCTGCAGAGGTGTTGATACCATTCTGAGACTGGATAGCCAGTACCCGAATACGCTGCAGCGCGGTGGTGATCTCCTGCATCGCCCCTTCAGCAGTCTGAGCCAGAGAAATACCGTCATTGGCGTTTCTCACGGCCTGATCAAGACCCTGAATCTGGCTGGTCATACGGTCAGAGATTTGCAGACCCGCAGCGTCATCGGCTGCAGAGTTTATGCGAAAGCCCGAAGACAAGCGTTCAAAAGCGGTATCCAGTCCGTTGCTCGAGCTAAACATCTGGCGCTGAGCGTTCAGAGAGGACACATTGGTGTTAACGTATAGACTCATGGATTACTCCTAACAGTTAAAGTTGGCGTTGTTTTTATTGTTGTTTTCAACGCAATTTAAAAACCACTTCAACGTGTTGGCACAGCCTATGCATTACTTTCTGCGTCAGTGATAAAAAACTGACGCTTTGCTTGGCGTATGCCTGGTTAAGCAGTGCTAAATTGAGCACAAGCTCATGCTGACTGCAGGTATGATGTTCAGACCTCATACCTCTCACTACCTCCTGGCTTCATTCCTGTCAGTCGGCAGCTTAGCTCAACACACAAAACCCACTGGTTTTGTCATTTAGCTTTAACCAAATACCACGTTGTCTTGCAAATACACTCTACTCACCGGTCGATTGCAGTCTGCCCCCACATATTGCAACTCGACCGTTTTTCTTTTTATCTACTCATCGTTATTCGATTACCGAATGCAGTCTGCCCCCGCGTTTTGCATTCGTAAGCTTATGCATAGGATTAACCTTGCAGCAGCTGTAGTGCAGCCTGAGGCCGCTGATTCGCCTGGCTCAGCACCGTGGTACTGGCCTGCTGGATAATCTGCCAGCGCGTCAGTTCAGCAGTTTCTGTTGCGAAGTCAGTATCTCTTATACGAGACCGCGCAGCCGAGGCGTTTTCTGAAATATTGCTTAAGTTTCTTATAGTTGACTGGAAGCGGTTTTGAATCGCACCCAGATCTGCCCGCTTGGCATCGATAGCCGATATAGCTGAATCAATCACCGGCAGCGTGGCGGACGCCGCACCAGCAGTCAAAACACTGGCATCGTAGCCATTAGTCAGGCCTGAAAAGCCATAGCCACCGCTGCGCGATAGGTTGAAGTTAATAAACTGTCCCGCCTGTGCGCCTACTAAGAACGCGGTAGAAAAAGTACCAGTAAGAATATCGCCACCGGCAAACTGGGAAGTTGACGCAATGCGACTGATTTCCAGTTTTAACGCGGAGACTTCCTTTTGCAGTGCCAGACGGTCGGCTGAGGTATTGATACCGTTTTGTGCCTGGATAGCCAGTACACGGATACGCTGTAATGCGGTAGTAATTTCCTGCATGGCGCCTTCAGCAACCTGTGCAAGCGAAATACCGTCATTGGCGTTTCGAACGGCCTGATCCAGGCCCATAATTTGTGATGTGATTCGGTCTGAAATTTGTAGTCCAGCCGCATCGTCTTTGGCGCTGTTGATCCGGAAACCGGAAGATAAACGCTCAAAGGCGGTACTCAAATTGTTATTTGAGGTAAATAGTTGCCGCTGAGCATTCAGCGACGACACATTCGTGCTAACGTATAAGCTCATTTTTTAATCTCCTAACGATTTTGTATTACCCAGGTTTTTATTGTTTTTATTAACCTGGTCTGGCCGATCATGTTGTTTTTATTGGGCGATCAACCTGGCACTTTTGCGTATTTATTTTTATTCTTCGCAGTGCCTTTGTAATAGTTATCGTGCGGGCAGGAGAAATCCTTTAGCCTTTTTTTACTAAATTTTATTGAGCTTAAAAATCAGTTAGTTACAAACGATAAAGCGCCGGACTTTCGTCCGGCTGGTGCTCATTTTAATTGAGAGTGAGCTTACTCCCGGTGTCAGGCGGTTACCTGGTTCACTACCTCCTGGCCCCATTCCCTGACTTGGGTGTCATAACGGATTATCCTAATAGCTGTAATGCAGCCTGAGGACGCTGATTTGCCTGCGACAAAACAGTAGTACTCGCCTGCTGGATAATCTGGTTACGCGTTAGTTGCGCAGTCTCTTCGGCAAAATCAGTATCTTTGATTCGTGAACGAGCTGCTGAAACGTTCTCTGAGATGTTACTCAGGTTACGGATAGTGGATTGGAAACGGTTTTGCAGTGCACCTAAGTCAGCACGTACACCACCGATAGTGGAAATAGCTGCATCAATCGATGTAAGCGCTGCTGAAGCCGTTGCAGCGGTATCTACAGACAAGCTGCCTACGTTTAAGCCTGAAGCGCCAAAGCCGCCTGAACGGGACAGGTTGACAGAGATAGTCTGACCACCATTGGCGCCAACCAGGAACTTAGCAGAATATGTACCGGTTAACAGATCCAGACCGTTAAACTGTGAATCGGTAGAAATACGAGAAATCTCAGTTTTCAGTGCCGACACTTCTTTTTGCAGAGCCAGGCGGTCTGCAGAGCTATTGATGCCGTTCTGCGACTGCACAGCCAATTGGCGAATACGTTGCAGAGCAGTTGTGGTCTCGCTTAGCGCGCCTTCTGCGGTTTGGGTTAATGAAATTGCGTCATTAGCGTTTCGTACAGCCTGGTTCAGACCTTGGATCTGAGAAGTCATACGATCGGTAATTTGCAAACCTGCAGCATCGTCAGCAGCTCCGTTAATTCGGAAACCTGATGAAAGACGCTCAAATGAAGTGCTTAAGGCATTAGATACATCGAACAACTGGCGTTGCGCGTTTAATGCAGACACATTGGTATTGACGAACATAGACATAAAGTCTCTCCTACACTCTCAATCCAGCCAGAGCTGGCTACCGGATGATCCGGTGTTTTTCAATTTAAATAGTAGACATCAACACCTTGAGGGGTAATTGATGAACTGGCTCTCTCATCATCTTTATCGACCCTTGCAAAATTCCCTTTAATAAAAATTCACTATTTTTTTTACGGGCGGCAAAAAATTGCCCGGCTGTTCGTGGTAACGTACTGTCAGCATAAAGAATTTACGGTGAAAAAAGTGTTATGAAAGTACAGCTCAGCCGTCTGACCCGGGTATGTCGGGGCAACTCTCACAATGCCTTTGGCGATCTGACCTTTTTTAACGGTCGCATGCTGGTGTGTTATCGCCAGGGGACCCATCACATGAGCGGCAATGGTATAATTGTGATTGCCGAAATTAATGCCTCGGGCCGGCCGGTTCGATTTCAGCAGTTGAGCAGTCCCGGCGGCGATCTGCGCGATCCGCATTTTTGTATTGATAATGACCGTCTGTACTTGCTTGCGCATCAGCGCTGGCTGGCCAGACTGGGCGCAGCGAAAACTTTCACCTGGTTTAGTGGTGACGGCATAAGCTGGTCGTCGCAGCACGATCCGGGTCCGGATAACTGGTGGCTGTGGCGCGCTACCACTTATCAGGGCCGCCACTGGGGACTGGCCTATCATCGTCCATCAGAACAGCTGGATTTATATGTGGGTAATTTACGTGGCAAAATGCACCAGGTAGTCAGAGGCTGTATGTCTAAGCCCCGTCATCAGTTGGGATACCCCAACGAAACCGACAGCTACTTTAATCAGCAGGGTGAAATGATCGCCGTTGCGCGACGGGATGCCGACACATTTACGGCTCAACTGGGCCGCAGCAAGCCGCCTTATTCGCACTGGCAATGGCAAGATTTAGGAGAATATATTGGCGCACCATCATTGTTGCCGCTTAATGATGACGTGGCGTTAGTATGCGGTCGTCACTTTACCGGCCGTAAACTGGTTACCCAGTTGTGGTCGCTGAATACCGTCACCGGAAAATTAGAAAAACTACTGACACTGCCTAGTGGCGGTGATAATAGCTATCCTGGCATAATAAAGCACAACGGCAAACTCTATATTGCGTATTACTCCAGCCATATTGATAACCAGAGCCGGATGTACCTGGCCGAACTGAATTACGAGATGTAATTAAACAGCGATAGATTAGAAATTCGCGGGAACGTGGTCAATGCAGCAGTGAGCGCAGCTTCCTGCTTGGCAAATTCGGCTGAGGCTTCGGCATAGTCTACGTCCTGAATAGCGCTACGAGCCTCTTTGGTCGACACTTCCAAATCCAGGTTGGTTTCATAAACCGATTGCGCCACATTCAACCGGGCACCAATGGACGAGGTTTCAAACGCTATTTTTTCCAGGCCGTTGTCAATGCCTACCAAGGCATCACTTAACGCTTCACGGTAGGCGGCATCACTCAACTCATCGTTATTCAGCGCCTGCTGTAAGTCATGCAGCGTGGTGGCAATATTTTTCTTTTGCGGCGCATCTAACTGAAAATCCAGGGTATTACCGGTTCCGCCCTGCAGGTTAAAATCGATACCGGCAAAATTGAATGGTTCACCTGAGGTGAAATCTTTAGTCGCGACTACGTTACCAGTACCGAGATTCTGTATCTCTACCTGGTTAGGTGCAGTGATGGTAATGCGATAGTTATTATTGGCAGCGGTGAGCGGATCGTAGTTATTTTTATAGAAGGTATCAAAATCGCCCTGCCCGGCCACCACCGCTTCATCCACAGTAATCCCGGAATTGTTGGTGATGGTGAAGTTGCGCCGCGCCGGAACATCTTCGAATACAGATTGTCCTGATGCACTGCTTCTCACCTTGACACTATTAGAAAGCTGTACTTCGTTGCTGCCACTATCGCCCTGATAGGTATAAGCGTTACCTGCGCCACCTGCATTTAAAACGAAAGGCTGGGATTCAGACTGATAACCCGAAAAATAATAGTCACCCTCAGCATTTTGCGAGTTCATCAGATCGAATACTTCGTCTTTGATCTGGCCTATCTCTGACGCCAGCGCTTTACGATCGGCATCAGATAAGGCTCCGTCACCGGCCTGAATGGTAAGCATTCGAGCGCGGTTAACCGAATTGGTAATGTTATCTAGAATGGTTTCCTGTTGCTCCAGCGAACCGGTTACCAGGTCATTGTTGCGTTGATATTGTTTTAAACTGGCCAGCTCTTCAGTCATGCGTAAGACTTTGGCAGTACCAACCGGATCGTCTGAAGGTCGATTAATTTTCTTACCCGTACTCAACTGCTGCTGAGTGTCAGCAAGCCCTGACTGATTATCCATAATGGCACGGATATTCTGATCATAGAGTTGATTAGTGGAAATACGCATGGCTGTTACCTAACCGACGATAAAATAGTATTAAACAATTCCTGGGCAGTGCTCAAAATTCTGGCTGCTGCTGCATAAGACTGCTGATAACGCACAAGGTTCGCAGCTTCTTCATCCAGACTCACTCCCGACACTGAGTCAAACCACTCAGTTGACTGCACTTTCATGCTTTCGGCGGCTTGCAGGGCAATACCGGCAGAAGCTGACTCTTCGCCCACCCGGCTTACCAGGGTCGAGTAACTCTCATGCAACGTGCGCGGCTCACTGCTTGAGTTGGTGCTAAGTTGCACCAACGACGCTTGCTTCAAAGAAGCCAATTCCAGGGCATTCTGGTTATCAAAGCTTCCATTGGTATTGTAGCTGATCGAAAAGGTGTCACCGGCAGCGGGTATTCCTTCAAGGCTAATATCGTAACTGCCGTCTAAACCACCGCCCGCCTGGGCTAACAGGTTATTCAAATCAGTGGCCCCGGTAACGGTTGATAACACCGTGCCGCTGCTATCCAGTACTTCATAACTGTCTGCTGCGGTAAAACGAATCTGCGCAGGGGCACCGGCATCCAGTCCACCCGCGCCATCAAAAAACGATGTAGTAACATCCGTATCGTACACCTGAGTATTTACTACGGTGGCATCGCCAAGATTATTGCTGCCGGCGTCACTTCGTACCGGGCTGGCAAAGGCTAAATCTTCTGGCCGCGTGGTAGCCATAGTAATATCCGACGCACTGTATTTTACCGGCTGAACCAGAAACTGGTTGCCCACGCTGTAGCCACCAGCAGACTGAAATTCAATTTCAATGCCGCCTGGAATTTCGGTATAGCCGGCATTTAACGTAATGTTACTAAACACTACCGGCTGATTGTTTTCATCCAGCTTAGGCGTGCCATCGCCATTTAACAGTTCCACCGATACCTCACTGGGTACACCGGCGCCGGTCACGTTAGTAACGGACACACGAATATCAGCATCGGTAAGCTCGTTGCCTTTGCCTGGGGTAAACTGGCCGGATAAAGCCAGCGTAGGCGGTGTATTACTGTACGGCAGGCCGCTTAGCTCCGGCAACGTGAATATGTCTCCACCGAGTTGAAAATCCATATCCATGCCCAGACGATTTTGCGAATTTACCGCGTCGGCAAAAGCCACTGCCATCTGGCCAATATCCCGCTGCGACGGGCCTAATACCTCATCCCGATAGCGAAACAGGCCTCCTAAGGCGCCGCCCAGATCTTCCTCAGCAATATTGATATCGGTATTGGGTTTGCTGCCCGAAAAATTAGTCGCTAATTCCAGTTGCTTTTGCATGAAGTCAGCATTATCACTGAGCTCGAAAAGATTAAAACTGCCATCTTCCAGTACCAGCGACTCACCACTGGCCAGATTAATCAGCAAAGAGCCATTGGCATTTTTACTTTCCCGCACGGTGATATCCATGATCTCCGCCAGATCATTAATCGCTTTGTCACGCTCGTTAAGTAATGCCGAGGGTTCGCTGTCTTTAAAGTTGCCTTTTGCCACCAAAATGGCTTTATTCAGATCGCCAATAGATTCAATCAGGCTGTTGGCCTGGCTCACCATACTGTTAAATTCAAGGTTAAGCTCTTCTTCCTTCGCTTCCATAAAATCAGAAATTGACGACATGCGGCGCAGCAATGCCTCGCCTTCAGACAACACCAACTGACGTGAAGATAAATTAGTTGGATCGTCAACTGCGGTTTGCACTGAGGCGAAAAAGTCGCTGAAACCGGTAGACAGCGAATTGGCTTCGTTGGCCAACAAATTATCTATCGCTGAGGTCTTTTCAGAGAAGGTTTCCCACTCTCCCACTAACGTGGTATCACGGCGCAACTGATTTTGCGCAAACTGATTGATGACCCGCTCTGTGGTGGCACGGCCAACACCACCATAAAGCTCACTGGTTACCGATGTACGTTCGCGCACATAGCCTTCGGAGTTAACATTAGCTATGTTATTACTGGCAGTCGACAGCAGCCGGCTGCTGGCATTTACACCGCTGGTGGCAATTGAATATAAATCAACGTTGCCGCTCATAAGCACGCCTTAGCCTGGTGCGGCAATATTACCGGGCAACTCTTTTTCATGGCAGATAGCTCCGCAAAGAATCACTGTTATAAACGGCCATCACCTTATCCGCATACTGCGGATCCGTGGCGTAGCCGGCATCTTGTAACGCTTTAAAGTACGCCTTCGGGTCGCCGGCATTTTCTACTGCCGGACGATACCGTTCCTGGCCACGAATAAACTGCACATAATCTTCAAAACCCTGCTGTAAATTATCGTAAGAGCGAAACGCGGCGCGTTGCTGACGCGCAACCGTACCGTCAAACTCCATGGTATTGACCGTCGCCGACTCACCCTGCCAGTTGCTATTAGCTTTAATACCAAACAGGTTATTAGCACTGTTGCCACTGCCATGATGAATAACATGTTGACCCCAGCCGGTTTCCACTGCCGCCTGCGCCAGTAATGCCCTGGGCTCAATACCCAGTTCTTTTGCCGCTTTGCTGGCAGCTGGCCAAAGTTGTTCGACGAACTCCTGAGGGTTACTAAACGCGGCAGTTTTAAAGGCTTGTTGTGATTGCGGATCGCTGAGTAGTTCGGCTGTTTGTTGTGCCTGCTCAATGCGAAATTCTCGTTGTCGGTTCAGCGACGCCAGATTACCGTCATTGCGGGCCACACTGGCCGGAATGTAATCGTTGATATCATGCTGCCCCAACTGCTGCACAATAATCTCAGCCAGGCCAACACCACCACCGCTGGACAGATCCTGAGCGAGCTGTTTATCGTGCATGTCACGATAGAACTTTACTTCTTCGGTATTAAACGGGCTGTCTTTATCAGCCATGGCGTCCTGGGCTTTTCGCATGGATTTAAGCATCATCTGAACAAAAATCGCTTCGAACTGCTGCGCTGCTTCTTTGAGCGCTTTATCATCTTTCGAATAGGCAGCCTCACGCAGACGGTTCAGACTGGATAAGTCGTGAACGTTGCGGGCCGACTCTAACTGCGATTTTGTATTCAGTACGTCCATCAGATCACCACCAGTTCGCCCTGTAACGCGCCAGCCTGGCGAAGCGCTTCAAGAATAGCCATCAGATCGCCCGGCGCTGCGCCGACTTCGTTAACCGCGCGCACCAGCTGATCCAGGGTCACACCCGGTTCAAACTTAAACATGCGGCTATCGGCCAGATTGACATCAATAATGGACTGCGTAGTTACCGCTGTTTCGCCGTCAGCCAGTGCATTGGGTTGCGTCACCTGCTGGTTTTCACTGATGGTAACGGTAAGACCACCATGTGTGATAGCGGCTGGTAATAAACGCACGTCGCGACCAATAACAATGGTTCCGGTGCGGCTATTAACCACCACACGCGCCGGTGCATCTGCTGGAGTAAATTCAAAGTTTTCCAGCGTGGCTAAAAAGCCCACCCGCTGTCCCGGATCGCGTGGCGCGGTAACTCTTACCGACGCTGCATCCAGAGGTTCTGCAATGGCGTAGCCTTTTTCCGGCTGAGCACCGAGGCGCTGATTTATCACATCGGCGAGTGCTTTGGCGGTAGAAAAATCAGGATAATGTAAATTCAAAGTCAGGCTGTCACCACTGGCAAAACCGCTTGGAACTGCCCGCTCAACCAACGCACCGTTAGCAATTCGGCCTACGGTTGGCGTATTCACCACCACCCTAGAGCCGTCGCCACCTTCAGCTCCGAAACCGCTAACTACCAGACTCCCCTGAGCTACTGCATAGATGTTGCCATCCACACCTTTAAGAAAAGTTTGTAATAAGGTACCGCCCTGCAAACTGCTGGCTTCCCCTACCGAAGAAACGGTTACATCAATGGTCTGGCCGGGTTTGATAAATGGCGGTAACTCGGCATGGACGGCCACTGCAGCTACGTTCTTAATTTTAGGCTTAACATTGGGGTCCAGGCTGATACCAAAGTTGGTCAGCATGGTTCTGAAACTTTGCTCAGTAAACGGGCTTTGCTCGCCGGTACCGGGTAAACCGACCACCAGACCGTAACCAATTAACTGGTTACTGCGTACGCCCTGAATACTGGCTACATCTTTGATCCGCTGAGCTTGTGCGCTGGTAACCAGACTCAGACAACACAGTACAACACTTAATAATCTACCCATGTTCCCCCCTAGAAAGGCCACCATTGTGATGAAAAGAATTTAGTCAGCCAGCCTTTCTCCTGAGAGCGGGCAAAGCTACCGGTGCCACTGTATTGAATACGGGCATTAGCAATACGGGTAGACAGAATTTCATTTTCCGGCGAGATATCCGACGCGCGAATAATGCCGGTTAAACGGATGTACTCATCACCGTGGTTTAATGTCAGCCATTTCTCACCGCGTATTACCAGGTTCTGGTTGGCCAATACGTCAGTGACGGTGACCGAAATACTGCCATTGAGGCTGTTACTCTGATTCGCCTGGGCATCACCGGCAAATTCGCTGGAAGAATTCACCCCCAGCTGAATTGACTGATTACCGATGTTCAACGCGTTGCCACCTAAACCGGTAATCGGCTGCACATCAACACCGGTTTCTTTAGACGTAGTGGTGCCGGCAGATTTGGTAGCATTGGTATTTTCACTGAGAGTCACCGTGATAATGTCACCCACCCGCCGGGCCGTTACATCTGAATACAGACTATTAGCCATACGCGGGCGAAACAGGCCGCCGTCCTCAACAATTTGCTCGCGCGGCAGTTCAGGAATGACCGGCGCGAAGGACGGATCATTCGCCTCAACGCGTTCGGGCGAAGTACTGGCACAACCGCTAAACAGGGCAACACAAGTAAATACCAGTAATACACGCATCATGAGATCACCTCAGATTAAAGCTGCTGTATAACCTGACCAAGCATCTGATCAACCGATGAAATCACTTTGGAGTTCATTTCATATAGCCGTTGGCTTTCGATCAGATTTACCAGTTCTTCGGTCACGTTTACGTTAGATGTTTCCAGGGTTCCCTGTACGATAGTCCCCAGGCCCTGCAGGCCGGGAACCCCTTGCAAAGGTGCACCAGATACCGCGGTTTCTACATACAGGTTCTGACCCACAGGCTGTAAGCCGGTCGGGTTAACAAAATCAGAAATATTGAGCTGACCAAGTACCTGAGGCTCAGCCTGACCGCGCACCGATGCAGACACCTCTCCATCCTGAGAAATGGTGATTTGCTGGGCATCTTCAGGAATAGCGATTTCTGGCTGCAACAGGAAGCCGGCACCCGGGGTAACAATTTGCCCCTGATCGTTTAACGTAAACTGACCATTTCGGGTATAAGCAATGGTGCCGTCCGGCTGCAGAATTTCAAAAAAGCCGCGCCCCTGAATCGACATATCCAGTGCATTGTCGGTGGTTAACAGGTTGCCCTGAGTGTGGGCTTTTTGGGTGGCGACCACTTTAGAGCCGGCCCCCACCATTAACCCTGACGGTAATTCGGTATCCGCAGAGGAACGACCACCAGGCTGATTGATGTTTTGATAGAGCAAGTCTTCAAAGATCGCCCGATCCTTTTTAAACCCAACGGTAGAAGCGTTGGCCAGATTGTTTGATACCACCGACACATCGGTTTGTGCCGCATCAAGTCCGGTTTTACTGATCCAAAGTGCAGGATGCATACTTGTCTCTCCTCTGCCTTTACTGAAATTCGCTGCGGCTTATTAAATAATCCGTAACAGCATGTTGCCACGCGTATCCAGCGTATCGGCTTTCTTCATCATTTTGACTTGCAACTCATAGTGACGCTGCAAACTGATCATATTGACCATTTCATCAATGGCATTAACGTTTGAACCTTCGAGCATACCGGTCATTACCGATACGGTTTCGTCTGCCGCAGCGATAGTGCCATCTTTCTGACGGAACAATCCGTCATTGCCGCGTTGCAAATCACTGTATTCAGGTTTAACCAGTTTTAACCGGCCTACTTCTTCGTTAACCGCAGCTGGCGCGCCTTGTGGGCGAACGGAAATTGTGCCGTCTGCGGCAATGTTCAGATTGTCCAGTGGCACCGGCAAAAATATTGGGCCGGCATCGCCCATCACTGGGTTGCCGTGCACATCTTCCAGGACTCCATCCGGCCCTAACTGAAAATTACCATCACGGGAATAGGCTTCGTTACCCTGCTCATCCTGTACCGCAAACCAGCCGTCCCCCTGAATGGCTACGTCAAGATCCCGACCCGTTTGAATCAGCGGGCCGTCTTCATAGTTGTTGGCAGGGCTTTCCGTCATGGCAAATACCCGGGACGGCAAACCTTCGCCGTATACCGGCATCGACCTTGCCTGTTCAAGCTGTGCTTTAAAGCCATTGGTTTGAGCATTCGCCAGGTTGTTAGCCCGTATTGACGTGCCTAACAGGTCCTGCGACGCACCACTGCTGGAGATATAGAGTAATTTGTCCATGACTGCCTTTTGACGCTCAAAGAATAGATATAAGGATCATTGCAAAGGCAATGCCAATAAGTAAAAGGCAGAAGAAAAGAGGTGTAAAAGGTAAAATAAATACAAAAAAGGCCGCGAAAGGCGGCCTCAGAATGATAACGGGCTCTTATCGAATATTCAGAATCGTCTGACTAAGCTGGTTGTTAACTTCCAGTGCCCGGGAGTTCGCCTGGAAGTTCCGCTGCGCAATAATCATGTCAATAAGTTCAGTAGTCAGGTTAACGTTAGCCTGTTCAAGGGCGGAGGAGTTAATTTCGCCAAAGGTCCCTGTGGTCGCCTCGCCGGCCAGCGCTTCGCCGGACTCGATTGACTCTTTCCAGGCAGTATTGCTTTGCTGGGTCAGGCCCTGCTCATTGGCAAATCGAACCAACGCAACGCGTACTACCGGCTCTGAGGTACCGTTAGAGAAAGTTGCTCTGACCAGGCCGTCTTCACCGATATCCACACCGGTTAAGCGGCCTACTGGCAGACCATCCTGCTCAAGTGAGGTTACTTCAAAGGCGGAGGCGTACTGAGTTGGCTCATTGATAGTCTGGCCACCCAGCGGATCCAGGTTGAAATCGATACCGATGGTTTGAGTTTGATCGGCACCACCAGTTAACGCAATCGCGGCGTCAGGCGAACCGTCATCCCCCAGTGGTACAGTCACGATGCCACCGGCAGGTATTTGCGAGGTAAAGTCCCCACTCTGGTTAAATGACAATCTGGCCGGTAACCAGGCCTCTGTGTTCCCCGGGTTTTGCGGGTCGTCCCTCGTTGGCAGCGGTACACTGGTATCACCGCCTGCAATATCTACCGGGGTATCATCAAGGGTGGCAAACATTAACCAGCTATTGAGCTGATCCGGGCCAGTTGGTGTCGACTGGTCGGTACCATCTTTCACAAAGTAATAAGTCATTATGTGACTTTCACCGAGTGAATCATAAACGGTTACCGAGGTTGCCGCGTTGTAGGTGAGCGTATCATCAGGATTAAATGCTGTCGGATCGAGATAATCGTCGTTCGCCGGCAGATTCATCCGCATGGTGACTTCCTGCGTTGCCTGCGGTGAGCCTGAGGAGTCGGGAATACGCACAGGTTCGGTAGTACTTAACGCCACTGACGAACTGGTGCCATCCGGGTTAACCGGAAAGCCCAGCAGGTTGTCGCCGCTGCTGTTAACCACAAAGTTGTTTTCGTCCAGCTTAAACTGACCGGCACGGGTAAAGGAAAAATCCCGCGAGGTGATATCGGGTACAGTGGCAAAGAAACCATTACCGGTAATGGCTAAATCCAGTGCCGTATTGGTAAACTGCAGGCTACCCTGACTGAACTGTTGGGCCACTTCCTGCGTGAGGACGCCATCACCTACTTTGGTTTTACCGCTGGCTAACAGTGAGGCGGCATATACATCACCAAACTCGGCCCGCGACTCTTTAAAACCTACCGTGTTCACATTGGCAATGTTATTTGCGGTAGTGTCTAAATCTTTTTGTGCGGCAGAGACGCCACTTAATGCAATGTTAAAAGACATGTGCTTTTCTCCTACTAACTGCCGATCTGGATAACGTCGTCAAGATTGATACTGACATCACCCTCTAAATTCAAAATAATGCCCTGGTTGCTGCCAGCCAGGCTTACACTGCTAACGTGGCGATGAATAGCGGTGGAAATTGCTACCCCTTCACCATTGACCTGGCCGTTTGCACTCACCAGATATTCGCCGGGCGGCATTAAATTGCCGCTGCGGTCGGTACCATCCCAGTTGAACTCAATGTTGCCGGCCCCCTGGGTGCCTGCGTCGATGGTTCTGACGACTTCACCGTTGGCATTGGTGATAGTAATTTCCATGTTCTGTACGGTTTGTTCGTTTACCACAAAACCACTGAGGCCGGCGCCTTCACTGCCCATGTAGCCTACGTTGGCTTCTACCAGCACATCCTGGCCAATCAGGCTGGAAGCCTGTAATGCCTGGTTCGACGTCATGGAGGTAGCGAAGCTTTCAAACTTCTCATTCAGTTTGCTGATGCCGTCGGCAGTGGTGAACTGGGTCATCTGCGAAACCATCTGATCGTTATCCACCGGCTTGGTAGGATCCTGATTAGACAGCTGCTCTGTTAACAGGGCGAAAAAGTCTTCCTGAGACAGGTTCTGCTCCGAGCCATCGGACACTTTGACCTTTTCTTCCTGCCAATAGAGGTCAGTATTGAGACCCTGCGTGTTGGTAATTGTACTCACGTTAGTATCCTCTTAATGACCGCTACTACTGACCACGGCCAAGGGTTAACACCCGACGGAAAATGCGCTTAGTGGTATCTGCCAGTTGGACGTTGGTTTCATAAGCTTTGGAGGCAGACATCATATCGGCCATTTCTTCGACGATATTGACGTTAGGCTTATAGATGTAACCATTTTCGTCAGCCAGGGGATTATGCGGTGCATACTCAGTTTGTAGCGGACGGTCGCTCTCGACCACACCCAGTACCTTAACTTCAGAGCCCTTGCTGTAATCATTGGTTGCGCGATTCAGCTCGGCAGCAAAAACAGCATGACGGGCACGATAGGTATCCTGCTCACTACTACTTACCGAATTGGCATTGGCAATATTACTTGCCGTGGTGTTCAGGCGTACGCTTTCAGCATGCATACCTGACGCAGAAATTGACATAACATCAAACAGACTCATTGACCTTGTCCTCCACTTAACGCTTTCTTCATGCCTTTCACTTTACCGTTGAGAAACTCAATAGTGGCCTGATAGCGCATACCTGTATCTAAGAATTCATTACGTTCGCGCTGGACTTCGACGGTATTGCCGTCGCCGGTATCCGGCTGAGAGGGGATCCTAAAGCCGATGTTTGTTGATGACACCATGCCGCCACTCATGTGTTTATCGTGAGTGCGTGTCATCGACTGGCCGCTGGAATTCTGAGCGCTGGCCATTGCTTTTTGAAAATCGATGCCGCGGGCTTTGTAACCCGGCGTGTTGGCATTGGCCAGATTACCGGCAATGACTTCCATCTTATCGTTGCGGATCTTCAAAGCGTTCTGATGAAAACCCACGAGCTTGTCTAAATTAATGGCCATAGCACTTCTCCTCTATCGCAAAGATAAAAGCAAACTAAGTGCCAACAAAAGCAGGAAGTAAGAAATACACGAAAAGAAAAAACTAACTATCTATTTTAATTAGTCTTTTTTGGTGTAATACAAGCCAGGGTTACATTTAACCATGCGGTAACAATCGGCCGCTGCGGCCACCGATTCCGACGCACCGAGAAACAGGATGCCGCCCGGGTTTAACTGAGCGGCAATTTGTTGCAGTATTTTTTGTTTTAGCCCCGTAGAAAAGTAAATCAGCACATTACGGCAAAAGACAATATCGAACTTGCCCAGCGAAGAATAGCTGTGGAGCAGGTTCAGGCTGCGAAAACTGACCATGCGACGCACTTCAGGCTTAACCTGCAACATACCGCTGGCATGCTGCTGGAAGTATCTCTGCCGGCGCTCAGCCGATAAGCCGCGTGCCAATGAGAGCTCGTCGTAGGCGCCCTCCTCGCTCTTTCTCAACATATTACTTGATAAGTCCGTTGCCAGAATTTCCGCAGACAACGAACCGGCACCAGGATTATTACGCTGATACTCCAGTATCGACATAGCAATAGAATATGGCTCCTGACCGGACGAGCATGCCGCACTCCAGATCCGAATCCGCCGTTGCCGGGTGGCAAGGGTTGGCAATATTTGCCGAATCAACAATTCAAATGGGTAACTGTCTCGAAACCAGAGGGTTTCATTGGTGGTCATGGCATCGATAACCTGCTGCAGTAATCCGCGATCGCGACCGGAAATGGATTGCCTTAACAGCTCATCGATATTAGTTAATTGGCGCTCGTGCAACAGCCCGCCCAAACGGCTTCGCACTAAGTACTGCTTATTATCGCCAAGCACGATACCGCACTGCTGTTCGAGAAACTCCCGAAACTGGCGGTACGCACCAGGCGATACATCCTTATTAATCAATCAGTTAATACTCCGTTGATTATTCTTCAGGCCCAAGCCATTTCTGAACAGCTGAAGCCAGTTCATCAGGATGAAATTTAGCAATAAAGTCGTCTGCGCCAACCTTTTTTACCATCGCCTGATTAAATACCCCACTTAAAGAAGTATGCAGCACTACATGCAATTTTTGCAGCTCCGGGGTATTCTTAATTTCGGCAGTGAGGGTGTACCCATCCATTTCCGGCATTTCAATATCAGACACCAGCACCCCTACCTTGTCGGTAACATCACCGGTTTCCTCGGCAATCTCTTTCAGGCGCTTGAGCGCTTCCAGGCCATTTTTGGCCATTTCAATTTCCATTCCAAGGGTGGTCAGGGCCCTTTTCACCTGATTACGGGCAACGGAAGAATCGTCAGCAATAAAAATAATTTTATCTTTATGTGCGTCAGTATTAAGGGTCGATGCAACCTCAGCGCTCACTTCAGTATTCAGTGGGGAAATCTCATTGAGGATCTTTTCTACATCAAGGATTTCAACCAGTTCACCTTCAACTTCAGTCACGGCGGTCAGGTAGCTGGCCCTGCCGGTTCCCTGCGGGGGCGGCATGATGGCATCCCAATTGGTATTGATTATGCGTTCAACCGCACCTACCAGGAACCCCTGAACCGAGCGGTTATATTCTGCAATCACAATAAAAGCGGTTTTAAGATCTTCGATCCTCCGTCCGCCAGTCGCCATACTTAAATCGATAACCGAAATGGTCTGACCGCGAATATGCGCAACGCCTCGCACCAATGGATTAAGTTTTGGCATGGAAGTGAGAGCCGGACACTGCAGCACCTCCCTGACTTTAAACACGTTAATGCCAAATCGCTGCCGACCGTTTAAGCGGAACAGCAACAACTCCAGCCGGTTCTGGCCGACCAGTTGCGTGCGCTGATTAACCGAATCTAAAATTCCAGACATACTTCACCTCGATATTTCAATGTGGGCATAGAGTTTGCGTGTTTCCTGTTTAACAGAGGTGGCGTCAATAAACTGTCGCGGCTGTTCTGATTAGCAAAACTCGCTGATTTATATTTAATAATAGTCAAAATGAAAACATCTGAACATGAAAATATTGAAAACATTACTTTTGCCTGCGCGCCTGGCTTTCATATTGACTACAGGTATCACCTTAGCTCACTTTGGCGCAATTGCCCAACAAAACACCGGTACGCCGCACGAGCGTATGACGAATGCCGTTAAAGCGTTTCTGGAAAACCGTCTGGCACCAACCCAGGAAACCGATTTAGCGGATAATTTAAGCGTGGATGTGACCCCCATAGATAGTCGCATTAACATACCGGAATGCACCGTGCCTTTTAGTTTTGATGTGGATCCTGCCACGCTCCAGCAATCCTATCTCAACGTCCGGGTGAGTTGTGACAGCAACAGTTGGTATTTATTTTCCAGTGCCAAAGTGACCCGCACCCGCACTATCGTTGTCACGGCCAGTATGATAAGCCCTGACACCGTGCTATCGGCCAGCCACTTATCGCTGGCCGAAGTCGACATTAAACAACTGCGACACACCCCTTTCACCTCGCTTGAGGAGGTGGTCGGCGCCCGGCTGAAATACCGGGTAAGAGAAGGCCAGCCGGTGCAAACGAATATGCTATGCTTTATCTGTAAAGGTGATAGAATCACCATTAGCGCTAACGCGGGTGCAATGAAGGTAAAAACCTCCGGCATCGCCCGACAGGATGGCGTGATTGGCGATACCATTGAAGTAGTGAACAGCAGTTCTAATAAGTCTGTCATCGCTGAAGTTGCCAGCACCCAGGAAGTCGTGGTGAATCTGTGATAAGGTGGCTACAAATACCGCGGTTTTTATGCGAAAAAAACGCTATTGAGCCTAAAGAAATTCTACCTGCAGCCGATATATTAATTGAGGTTTAAAAGGTAGTGGAAATTAATTATGGCAATTAACAACGTAAACAATGGCTTACCCAAAGCGCCTGTTGACAATAATAAGGTCAACGGTCAGCAACAGCCACAACAAAATAAAACGGCTGCGCAGCAAGCTGCCGCATCAACAGCTCAGGCTGCCAATGTGCCGCGTCAGGATTCTGTGTCATTGACGCAGTCTGCTCAGCAGTTAAATCAGGTACAGAAGAAAAGTGCCGAAGCGCCGGTTAATCAGGAAAAGGTCGATAAACTGAAGAAAGCCATTCAAAGTGGTGAGTACAAAGTGGATCCACAGTCATTGGCGAAAAAGATTGCACGCCTGGAATCGGAGATTTTTGGATTTAAGTCCTGAAGCAATAAACCATGACGGCAATACTGAATGAGCAATTAACGCAACAGACTGACAATCTTGCATCACTCAAGGCGATGCTGGACAAGGAGTTGCATCTGATTAGCTCCAGGGATGCCGAAGCGTTAATGACGCTGCTCAAAGAAAAAGAACAATTGCTCGGTGCTATCCAAAACCTCGACGATGCCATTAACCCACAGTTGCAGACGCTTCAGCAAGAAGCCCCCCTCCCCGAAGACATTCAGGCTCATATCGATCAGGCTAAAACCTTACTCAGCGAATGCCAGTATTGTACCGAAGTAAACCAGCTTGCTGTTGAACAAGGTCAGTTACGCCTGGTTCATTTGCGTAACCTGATGATGGATGTGCGGGCCAAAGAGTCCCTGACCTACGATAAAGCTGGTAAAAAGAAAGGCGGTTTTTCAGGTAAAGGCGTCAGCGCTTAAGCTTTACACTGCGCTACTGACTTTCCTCAATTAGCTTAACCAGATTATCCAATCCCATTTGCCAGGCATTTTCCTGCCACTGATAGGCTGCCAGCCAGTTTTCGGAACGTCGCCAGCCGCTATGAACCAGGTGGATCTGGCAACCGCTAGCGTGCTCAGCAAAACTGACTACCACATGCGTTAGCGGATCAGCCTGGTTAGCAAATGCCTTGAATTGCACCGGACTTTTCCATTCAAAAGCGAGTAGCTGGTTTTCACAAAGCGCGGTAATTTTGCAACCGATAGTGGAATTGTTCTCCCGCACATCCGGTTGCCAGAATAACTCGTAAGCCCCGCCGGTTTCCGCCCTGACATTGGCATCACCCGTTAACCAACGGGTAAGCAGCGCATTTTGCGTGAAGCAGGCAAAAGCCTGAGTGACAGAGCACGGTAATATCCGTGACTGGTGTATAACGCGATCCATGTGGTTTCTCCCTGAGTGTGCTGGCGCCTGGTGACGTTACCCCGGCACTGTTACGAAGTCATCAACAACCGGGCCACAGAGGCAAAAACTCTGTTAGTAATACTTCACCGTTTTTAAGCGTTGTGGGCGGGCTGTCGACACATAAATGTTATACACCTGCTGCATGTCGAGTTCCAGTTCGGTGGCATAGGTATCCTCCCCTACCGGATAGGCTTTTACTACCTTAGCGCCGCGGATCACCCCTTCAACCGATGCCTGTAACTGCGCGTTGTTAATAACCATGTTGGCCAGTGACTGCTGGCCATTGATTCGTTGCCCGTAGACCTGTTCAGCCAGTTCTCGGTATGCATCGAGTTTTGATGCTTTCATGGCCATAATATTCTTTTCTGAATCGGAGCCGCCATGCTGCGAGGCGATGGGTGCATAGCCCACCGCGGTTAGCACCGGGTATTCGTCAGGCTCAACGGTTTCCCATTCGACATGCTTATCAAACATGGATGTGCAGCCACTGATAAGTAACAGGCAGCCTAGCAAAGCAAGCGCTTTGTTGATGTGTGTTAAAACCGTCATAAAACCACCGTATTTTTGTGTAGTCTGAATAGTGCTGTTATCCGCTGCGAGTAACCAGGCGTTGGCAAAACGGACAATCACTTTGTACTTGTCAGAAGTTAGCAATATTTATGCCCAGTGACAGGATGAATTTTGGGAACGATATATGCAAAGCCAACTACAACAATGACTAAACGAGTCATAGGATTGACACTTTGCATACCGCTCACGGCTCCTCGGGGCTTTTGTATAAAGGGCGCAGCAAGAGCAATATCAGCAAACAACAAGCGCATTGCAACAGCCAATAAGTGGTGAGAGTAATAGTAATGAAGACAATGTACACACTGATTGCCCGGTTAACCGTTTTTTTATCGGCGACAACCTGCCTGCTATTAGCCTTTGCAGGGCAAAGTTATGCCGTTTGGTATGAGACCCAGGGGCAGTCAGTGGTATTAAACGGCAATAAGGTTCAGGCTAAACACCAGGCGACTGAAGAAGCTCTGCGCCAGGCCATGTTATTCGCCGGCGCTTCGGTACGCAGCGTTCAGCAGCTTACCGACGGCTTACTCAATGATGAACGCCTTGAGGTGAGCGCGTCGGGAGAAGTTCGCCAGTTAGAGCTTATCTCAGAAACCTGGCATGATAATGCGGTCACGGTACGGATCCGTGCCGATATCTTTCCCAGTCAACAACAGTGCTCTGCCGCCCCTTTCAGCAAAACCATTGCCACCAGCTATTTCCCGTTGCTTGAGCGTCAGCACGCCCAGGACGGTCAGATTCAGGAACTGGGGCGTCTCGTCACCGCCCGCTTAAAGCGTGAATTCGATCAATCAGCGCAACATGCAGTGATCAGCAGTATTGAGCCTTATGTAGTGCACTGGCAGTCCAGGCAAATTCACGATCAGGCTACGGCTCTGGCTACGCAAACCAAAAGTCAGTTTGTTCTCACGGGCGTGATTGAGGACCTCAGCGTTTACCGGCCGGAAGGGAACGCCCTGGCTTTCTGGCAGGACGACTCGGCCACCCGGAGCTTTCGGTTAAGGGTAGAACTTATCGACGGTATCAATGGTGCCCCGCTATTAAATAAAACCTATGAGACCGAATCAGAATGGGAGTTCGACCGCTTCGCGCAACTCGATGCATCTTCCAACCAGTTCTGGCAAAGCGCCTATGGCCTGGCCCTGCAAAACCAGCTACGCCAGTTGCAAAGCGATGTAGACTCGACACTGGCCTGTGTCCCCGCCACAGGTCGGGTGATCAGTATCAACGGCGGCAATGAACTGAGTATCTCTCTGGGTCGCCAGCACGGTCTTAAACCGGGCGATACCCTGTCGATATATCAGATTCAGGAGGTCACCGATTATCGTGGTGTTAAATTCACCCAGTATCACCTGTATCCCGAAGAAGTGACAGTGATTGAAGCCTACGCCGATAACGCCCGGGTAAAAGCCGCCGAAGAGGGCTTTCTGGCCAATATTCAGCCAAACGACTTCGTTGCCAAGCGTTAGGGCTTTAGATTTTCGCTCGCCTATCTATAATGGGGATTCGTGTCCCCATAGTTTAACTGGATAAAACAAGAACCTCCTAAGTTTTAGATCTGCGTTCGAGTCGCGGTGGGGATGCCAGCCAACTTCTACAGCTTCTATAAGTACTGAACTTTAACGCCAGTCGCGCGTACTACTAATCAGAGACTTAGTGATCGGGGGATTTATGCGGGACGACGATCAGGATTTTGAACAACTGGATAGCTTTCAGGATTTCCTGCAGGAACTCGGCGATGTTAAACCGATAAAGTCTGACGATAAGGTTCACCTTCAGCAAACCCAGCAAACTATTGAAAAACAAGTGCGCCGGGAAGCTCTGCTGGCCCAGAAACCCAAAGAAAGTCCATTAACCTTTGAAGGGGTAAAACCGGTCAAGCCGGATGACTTTCTGGAATTTAAACAGGCCGGCATACAGGATGGCGTGTACAAGAATCTGCGCCAGGGCAAATACCCAATCGAGCAAAAAATTTCGCTGGCGGGACTCTCATTGCGGGATTCCAGCATAACCCTGTATCAGAAAATTAATGCCGCCCATGAACGTGGCGTTAGGACTTTGCTGATTCAGCATGGCAAGGGCGAGCAAAGTCAGCCGTTCCCTGCGTTGAAAAAATCTTACGTAAATCACTGGCTGCCGCAATTTAATAACGTGATTGCCTTTCACACCGCCCAACCTATGCATGGCGGACTGGGAGCGACTTACGTATTACTGAAGAAACACCCAAATCAAAAGATGATAAATCGCGAAAAACAGGCAAAACGATAACCTGCCATAAATGACATAATTATCGTTAACTAATTAATTTTATTAATTATTTTGAAGTGATTTGTTGAACTTCGGTAGATAATTCAGCTGACTGGGCGGAGGTTCCAAACGCTGCTGTAACGATCATAAGCAGCACTGCAACAGCCACGCCGGTTAAGCCGAAACCTTTTGAAGAACGATTCATATTCGTCTCTTATTATTTCTAGACCACTGTAAAATTGAGCACAGCGATGTTAACCCATCCCCTACAAGTCCTTGTAACCACACAGCATTCCATACTGCATGCACTACTTTAATGCAGTAGAAGGGCGCTGGCAAGGTGTCTGGACAATTATTTGACACCTTACCGTCATTTTTTTGAAATTAATCAACAAAACGCCGTGCATTGCGGAAAATGCGCATCCACGGAGAATCTTCCTGCCACTCATCAGCACGCCATGAGTTAGCTACCGCTCTGAATACACGCTCAGGGTGCGGCATCATGATAGTACAGCGGCCATCATCAGTCGTAAGGCCAGTGATCCCCATTGGCGAGCCATTCGGGTTAGCCGGATACTGAGACGCCACTTCGCCGTAGTTATTTACATAACGAAGAGCCACTTTGTCCTGTACCGACTGTAAGTCAGTTTGTGCTGCAAATTCTGCACGCCCTTCACCGTGAGAAACGGCAATCGGCATTCTCGAGCCTGCCATATCGGCAAACAGTACCGATTTGGACTGTTGCACCTCGACCATGGCAACGCGCGCTTCAAAGCGCTCTGACTTATTGGTTACAAAGTGTGGCCAATGTGCCGTTCCGGGGATCAGAGATTTAAGGTTCGACAGCATCTGACAACCATTACAAACCCCGAGGCTAAAGGTGTCGTCGCGGTGGAAGAAACCTTCAAACTGTTCACGGGCACGCTGATTGAACAGAATAGACTTCGCCCAGCCCTCACCAGCACCAAGCACGTCACCATAAGAGAAGCCACCACAGGCCGCCAGGCCTTTGAAGTCTTCCAGCGCAACAGCGCCCGACAGCACATCGCTCATGTGAACATCGATGGCGGTAAATCCGGCCCGGCTAAAGGCTGCCGCCATCTCCAGATGAGAGTTCACCCCCTGCTCGCGCAGGATAGCTATACGTGGCTTGATGCCCTTAGCAATATACGGTGCAGCCACATCATCGTTGATGTCGTAACTCAGTTTAGCGTGCAGGCCAGGATCTTTGGCGTCTTGTTTGGCTTTATGTTCCTCATCTGCACATTCCGGGTTATCCCGCAAACGCTGCATAGCGTGTGTGGTTTCGGCCCACATTGCACGGTAAGTGGTTCGTGCCTCGCTAAGGACAATCTCGCCGCCACGAGTAAATTCGATGATATCAGAGGTATTTAATGTACCGACGTTATGCACCATCTCGCCCAGACCATTCGCTGCGAATACGGCAAGAACGCTCTCCACATCGTCAGCAGAGACCTGCAGTACCGCACCCAGCTCTTCGCTGTATAACGCTGCCAGTTCATCATCGCCCAGCGTATCAAGCGCTACACTCACTCCGGTTTTACCGGCAAAGGCCATTTCCGCAACGCTTACAAATAAACCACCGTCAGAGCGATCGTGATAGGCCAGCAATTTGTTGTCGGCCAGTAATGCCTGCACGGCATTAAAGAAATTAAGCAGTAACTCCGGCGCATCCAGATCAACCGGCGTTTTTCCTAACTGGTTATAGACCTGAGCCAGACAGCTGGCGCCTAAACGGTTTTTACCTGCACCTAAGTCAACCAGCAATAAGGCTGTCTCGCCTTTGTCGGTGCGCAGTTGAGGCGTTACCGTTTTGCGAATATCCGTTGCTGCACCAAAGGCGGTGATCACCAGTGACAGTGGCGCGGTAACCGACTTATCTTCACCGTTGTCTTGCCAGGCGGTTTTCATCGACATAGAGTCTTTGCCCACCGGAATGGTCAGGCCCAGTGCCGGGCATAATTCTTCCCCTACCGCTTTTACGGCTTCATACAGGCCCGCGTCTTCGCCCGGATGTCCCGCTGCAGCCATCCAGTTCGCCGACAATTTAATGCGTTTCATGTCACCAATGTGGGCGGCTGCGATATTGGTAATAGACTCACCTACTGCCAGTCGTGCAGAAGCTGCGTAATCGAGCAAGGCAACCGGGGTACGTTCACCCATCGCCATTGCTTCACCATGATAGGTGTCGAATGCCGATGCAGTGACGGCAACATCGGCAACCGGTACCTGCCAAGGGCCCACCATCTGGTCGCGGCTCACCAAACCGGTTACGCTGCGATCGCCTATAGTGATTAAGAATGTTTTCTCAGCTATGGCCGGTAAGCGCAGCAAACGCTCTGCGGCATCGGCAACGCTAATCTCTGCACAATCCAGTTCAGCAGAACTGTGCGTGGCGCTGGCCACATCCCGATGCATCTTAGGCGGCTTACCGAGTAAAACTTCCAGCGGTAAATCGATAGGCTGATTATCAAAATACTCATCGTTCAATAACAGGTGTTGCTCTTCAGTGGCTTCACCAATCACAGCGAAAGGCGCGCGCTCGCGCTGACAAATAGCTTCGAACACAGCCAGTTTATCCGGCGCTACCGACATTACGTAACGTTCCTGGGATTCGTTACACCAGATTTCCAGTGGCGACATGCCCGGCTCGTCTGACAACACTTTACGCAGTTCAAAGCGACCGCCACGACCACCGTCGTTCACCAGCTCTGGCATTGCGTTGGATAAACCACCCGCGCCCACATCATGGATAAACTGTATAGGATTGTCTTCACCTAATTGCCAGCAGGCGTCGATGACTTCCTGACAGCGGCGTTCCATTTCCGGGTTATCCCGTTGTACCGAGGCAAAATCGAGATCTTCACTGGACTGCCCGGATGCCATGGATGACGCTGCACCGCCGCCCAGGCCAATGTTCATTGCCGGGCCGCCAAGAACGATGAGTTTAGCGCCAACCGTAATTTCACCTTTTTCGACGTGATCCCGACGAATGTTACCTAAGCCACCGGCCAGCATAATCGGTTTGTGATAACCACGCACCTCAACGCCGTTAAAGCTGTTTACTTCCTGCTCGTAGGTACGGAAATACCCTAACAGGTTAGGACGGCCAAACTCGTTGTTGAACGCGGCACCACCAAGTGGGCCATCGATCATAATATCCAGCGCGCTAACTATACGGGTAGGCTTGCCATAATCGACTTCCCATGGACGCACTGCATCAGGCAGTTTCAGGTTCGACACGGTAAAACCAACCAGACCGGCTTTTGGCTTAGAACCACGACCGGTAGCCCCTTCGTCACGAATTTCACCACCAGAACCCGTTGCAGCACCAGGGAATGGTGAAATTGCAGTGGGATGGTTGTGGGTTTCTACCTTCATCAGGATAGCGATATCTTCGTGATGATAAGTGTACTCATGAGACTGTGGCTCAGGGAAGAATCGGCCAGCCTGCCAGCCTTCCATTACCGCAGCGTTATCTTTATAGGCTGAGAATACATACTCCGGGCATAGCTCGAAGGTGTTCTTGATCATTTTGAACAATGACTTAGGCTGCACCTCGCCATCAATGGTCCAGTCGGCATTGAAAATTTTATGGCGACAGTGCTCAGAGTTAGCCTGAGCAAACATGTAAAGCTCAATATCGTTAGGGTTACGCCCCAACTTCACAAAATTATCAAACAGGTAGTCAATTTCGTCATCAGCCAGGGCCAGACCCAGCGTTTGGTTGGCTGAAACCAGCGCGTCTTTACCCGCGCCTAGAATATCTACCGAGTTGAACTCCCGGGGCTGATGCTTATCAAACAGTACCAACGCGTCCTCTGGCGCAGCAAATACGCTTTCGGTCATACGATCATGAAGCGCTGCGGCTACCAGCTTACGCTGTTCATCTGTGAACGGCTGTGCCGCTGTCACATAAAAAGCACAACCACGTTCAACCCGGGCAATCGCCGTTAATCCGCAGTTATAGGCAATGTCGGTAGCTTTACTTGACCACGGCGAGATAGTGCCGGGACGGGGAGTAACGAAAAAACATTCGCCGGTGGCAGCTTCCTGTGCCTGCTTCGGTCCATAGGTTAACAATTTATCCAACACCGATAATTGTTCTTCAGTTAACGCCTGTTGCGTATCCACTAGATGAACATATTCGCTGTAAAGGTGAGTAACGTCGACACCGGATTGCTGCAGTCGTTGGATTAATTTAGCTGTGCGGAAGTCAGATAACGCCGGAGCGCCACGTAGGACCAACATAGTTTGCTACCTAATTTGTGAGAACCGCCGGGTAGAAAACGCCAATCTGCCGTCGGTCCTGGTTGTGAACTTGTTTGGCGCGGATTATAGTGGAAAAGCGGCGGCTTGATAACCAGCAAGGGTTATTCAACCGTAATTTTTTTACCCAAATAACCCGATCCTGTGGTTTTAGCACTAACAGCAGTAATATAGAATAATAATGAATCCCCTACTTCACCACTTATCAGGCAAAGTCCTTCTGGTTGCAATCACCTTGAGCTGGTTGTTACCCGCCAGTGCCCGGGCCCAGTCCACGCTTAATACCGTTCTTGAGGAGCAGGTTTTGAAGGTTGGCCTGATTAATGACAGGCACCATTACCATCTGACCGGAGACGGCCCGACTGGTTTTGATTACGGCTATGCCCGTGGTCTGGCTGACTATCTGGGAGTCACTCTACAAGTCGTACCATTTTACAGCGAGGCAAAGCTCTACCAGGCACTTACCAATAACACTGTCCATATAGCAGCGCCTCGTTTTCGCCCTGCCGCCCTCAGGCCTGATCTGACCTATGGGCCGGTCTTGTTTACCGCAACGCTTGTTGAAATTGGGCCAGACAATGACGCCAGTCCCTGTGCCACGACAGAGCCACAGCAACGACGGGTACTACCATACTTGCAGGATACAGTGACGGCCATTACCGGTAGCGACTGGCAAAAATCCGACAGTGCCGACAGCGTAACACTATTAACTGAGATGCTCAGCCAGGCCGAATTCTGCACCATTCTTCCCAACACCTGGCGCGCTGCGCTCAAGGGGTATTTTCCATCCTTAAACGAGCAAGTATTGCCTGATGTCACGCTATCCAAGCAATGGTTGGTACGCGCTGAGGATACAGCGTTGCTTAGTACGCTATATGAATTTACTCATTTAAGCCGCACCAATGGCTCACTTGCCGTGCTGAAAGATAAGATACATGAACCGCAAAAAGTACTGGTGAAACCCGATCCCAGACAGCTGGTTGAGCATATCAATACCCGCTACCCGGCTATACAGCAGGCTGCTGAAGGGGTTCAAAGTACGCTGGACGGGGCTTACATCGCAGCTATCGATTACCTCCTCAACGATTGGCAGGCAGCGCAACATGAACAGGCCAAAGAAAACGAAAAGCCAGCCATAAGACTGGCACAGATAGGCCGCAAACTGGACACATTGCAAGCGCAATTACCCGCCCGGATCCAGGGCACTGACCGCACCTGGTTTATTCTGGCCGCCTATTATCTGGGGGCAGAGCATATCGACGATGCCAGGCAACTCACCGTTCAGGCCGGTGCAAACCCAGATTTATGGGTTGATGTAAAACAACAGTTACCCCTGCTACAGACTGATTACTCAGCCACGCGCGCGGGATTCGCTAATGGCGCGCAGGCCGTTACTTTTGTGGATCAGGTACGCTACGTAGCAGAAACGTTAACACTGTTAATGAAAGGCACTTGATCTTTTGTCATATCACCTTCATATATGTCTATTAGAGTGAACAAGGTAATCACCGGGTTGGAACAAGACAAATAACGCAACCCACTAAAAATCATGGAGATTAATATGAAAAATACGAACAGAAGACGACATCAGATGCGTAAGACAAGCCAGAAAATTTTTCAGAGACGCCGTCAGTTTTTGAATTTTGATCTGGTACAAATGGCAAAAGCAAATTAACCCACCGCTTTTGCCGCTTTCTTTTCTGCCCTTCGCCGTTTAAAAAACTCAGAAATAATTCCCCCGCACTCATCCGCTAATACACCACCGCTTATTTCAAGCTGATGGTTTAGCTGCGGATGCTGACACAGTTGCATGACACTGCCAGCCGCGCCGGTTTTAGCATCAAAGGCGCCGAATACTAACCGATTAATGCGGCTGTGCACAAGCAAACCTGCGCACATAGGGCAAGGTTCGAGAGTGACATATAGTGTTGCATTAATTACCCGGTAATTCTCTATGGTTCGTGCCGCCATTCGGATAGCTTTCATCTCTGCATGGGCGGACGGATCGTGATCCACAATTGGCGTATTGTACCCCTCACCAATGATCTGATTATCGGCAACAACCACTGCCCCTACCGGAATTTCGTTCATCGCTTCGGCCTTTGCCGCTAACGATAGTGCATAACGTATCCAGTGCTCGTCTTGACTAACTTGCTCACTCATTAGTGAAAAAACCCAATTCAATGGTCAAAATAGCGATAGCTATTATAGTTCCTTACCACAGAAATAACATAACTATATGTTTTAAAAACACTTTAAGTTTATGGCGAAGTACTTGCTATACTATTCCAAACGATGCTAACCGTCGCATCAACCACACCGATAAACTGGCCCGGTAAATGCGACGTTAAGCATCTGATTATACGAAACTGATTAACGAAGGGAAAATATTATGAGCTTTTGGACTGCAGTAGTTGTGATCGTTGCCATTTTAGCCGGCACCATTATTTCCACATCCAAGCATAAGGCAAAACATAATAGCGCAGATAATGACAAAACCAACGAGCTCGAAAAAGAAATCGAAGCGCTCAAAGCTCGCATTGTCACCTTAGAAAAAATTGTTACAGACCCTGGCTACGACCTGAAGAAGCAATTTAAAGATCTGGAAGATGACCGGGTTGCGTAATTTCCTGCTCAAGACAATGACACCAGCAGTAAAATGCTGGTGTCAGGCTATTAGCGCCTCACTATCATTCGCGCTACGCTTGTTGCGCTCTCCTTTCAAAGAGCTTCTGTAATTTAACGCTAACCACCCGAATATTAAGCCAAAATTCTTGCCAACGGCAGGTTAATACAATATCGTTATGGGCGAGTTTTCTTGCACACCGGCTGTAACAGGGAGTGGTTGTATGCGTCAGTCATCGGGTTTTACGTTAATCGAACTGATTATTGTTGTCGTGCTAATTGGCGTACTGTCGGTAGTTGCTCTGCCAAAGTTTATTGATTTTTCCGGCGATGCCAGCCAGGCGACATTTCGTTCAACCGCCAGCGCGTTTAAGTCCGGGGTCGAATTCATTCACCTGAAATGGCAAGTCGCGGGTAATAACCAAGCGCAGCAGGATTTTATCCCCATCGCTGATCCGGGCGTCGGCGGAGACTTAAGCGTTAATGCCAATGGCTTTCCGGCAGATACCCGCGGCACCAGCTTAACGCTCAATAGCGACAACGATTGCCTTGATGTGTGGCGGGCAGTGCTCAATACTCGTGATGCCAGTGTTGCAACGAATGACAGCGCCCTTTATGAGGCGCAGTACAATAACAACTTTACCTGCACCTACTCATTGGTAAGCAATCCTTCATTAACCGTTGATTATGATTCCACCAACGGAGAGGTAACCATTAATTTCTAACCTGTTAACGTATTTCAGTAACCATCCAGAAGGTAACGCTCGGCGCGTTCGATTCGCCTTGGCTTGCCAGCAATGACCAGAATATCGCCCGGTATTAGCCGCTCCTGAAAATCCTCGGCTGTAAATTCCTGGCCGGCGCGGCGCACCGACTTAATTTTGACCTTATCTATCATCGCGGTCAGTTCATGCAACTGCTTATCTACCGCAAACGCATCTGTGCCCAGTGCTATAGCATGGATAAACTCCAGTTTATCGGCGGTGTTATAGCTGATTTCGGTCGTCTCGCCGGGATAGAAACCGTGCAGGTGATCGTATCGCCCTTTACGCTCCTCACGCACTCGCTTAAGAATTTTTGACATTGGTACCCCGGCGTAATGCATCACCTGCGAGATAAGCATCAGGCTCCCCTCCTGAAGCTCCGGCACTACCTGACTTGCCCCGGCGCTGTATAACGCTTCGAGCTCCACATCCCGCGGCGTTCGTACCATCACATCAACGTCATCTTTTACCTGACGCGCGGCATTGATAACCAGCTTGGCTTTTTCTGCTTCAGAAAAAGTGACCAAAACCAATTTCGCCTGTTCTAACCGGGCGCTGTGCAGCAGGTCTTTTTGCGTGGCATCACCATAAATAACATGCTCACCGGCACTGCGGCTCTCAAAGACCCGGATAGGGTCAACATCAATAACCAGATAAGGAACGTCTTCCATGCTGAGCATTCTGGCCACCGACTGCCCTACCCGACCAAAACCACAGATGATCACATGATCGCGCATACCGCTAACATCAATCTCAGGTACTTCCGGCTCAATATTATCGTGCGTTACAGGGCTTAAACGCTGTGCTAATTCAAGGCTGTGCTCTACTAACCAGGGAGTCACAGCCATACTAATGACCCCCATGGAAATCAAAATCGACGACTGAGTCGGGCTGATAACTGAGTGACTGTTAGCCAGAGCAGCAATAACAAAGCTGAACTCCCCCACCTGACAAAGCTTTAACCCGGCCGACCAGCCATCAATAGAAGAAATTGAAAACACGCTGGCAGACAATCGCACGAGCACTACCTTGGTAACCATCAGCAGGATAACGCCAAGCACAATCCAGTGGCCGTAACTCATCAGCACAGAGAGCTCTAACTGCATTCCCACGGTGACGAAAAACAGTCCCATAAGGATGTCACGGAAGGGTCGGATATCGGCTTCCAGCTGATATTTGTACTGGCTTTCACCAAGCATCATCCCGGCCAGGAAAGCGCCCAGCGCCATAGACAAGCCAAAGGCATAGGTAAGACCGCCTGCCAGTAACGCTACCAGAATGGTACTCAGCACAAACAACTCATCGGTGCGGGTACGCGCCACTTCCCTGAAAACCCAGGGCAGCACCCATTTGCCCACAGACATGAGCATACCCACTACCAGTACGCCTTTTACCAGCGCCAGGGCCAGTGCCATTGCCAGACTGGTCTCGCTTTCCCCGGATAGCAGCGGAATAACTATCAGAAAAGGCACCACGGCGAGGTCCTGAAACAGCAGAATACTGACCGCCAGTTGCGTGCGGACATTATTTAATATGCCCATCTCAGTTACTTGCTTGATAACAATAGCAGTGGAACTAAGCGCCAGCATGCCGCCAATCACAATGGCCGCCGACAAGCTGGTATCCACCAGCATCCATACCGCTACTGAGCCCAGTACGGTGGTCAGCACCATCTGCATCAGCCCGGCGCCAAATACCAGCGAGCGCATTGCCATCAGTTTAGGCAATGAAAATTCAAGACCAAGGGAAAACAACAGAAAGACAATGCCAACTTCGGCGGCGAGATGCATGTCTTCAGGGTGAGAATAAAGGGCAAAGCTACTGGGACCAGCAATAATACCGGCAAATAAATAAGCGAGAATGGGTGGCAAATAGATCCGCTTGAATAAAGCCACACTCACCACTGCTATAAGCATTAACAGTACAATTTGAACGAAACCGTGTTCTACCACCTAAATTCCCCGCAATGCATTTTGGGCATGTGTTTTGCTTAGTTAATGGCAACGATACCATTAAGTCTAATCAAAGCACACATTTTCGCAAGAAACGACATTTTTTTGTCATCCTTAAAGTGAAGTGGGTGCCAGACATTGAGTCAAGGGGCAGCACTTGGATATTTCAATGATTCACTTTGAACACGCTACAGCAGAAAGCAGCTTTCTTGGCGGTGCTGAGCCTGAAGTTTTGACCAGTGATCAGGTCAATACGGTGCTCAACCAATTAACCTCAACGATTGAAATCTATACACTGGTATCACTCTATTTTACACAGGTAAACAGATACTTGCCTCTGGTAGGTATCGATATGTCAGAGTTTGACAAAACATTGAATGCGGGTCTGCTTAGCAGCGAATTTGCCGTGAGTCTGCCGGTCAGCGCGGTTCGCCTGGACCAGGGCAAACACGCCGCTTTCGTGCGCTATATTTTTGACGAAAACTTGTCACCGTCCCAGCGCCGTGTGCTGGCAACATTACATCAGTTATTTACCCGGCCGCTCATTCACGCCATGGAGTTCCAGCGTTTACGCCTGCTGGCCACTAAGGATCCACTGACTAACCTGGGCAACCGCAATGGATTTAATGAAGCCGCTCAGCGTTTAATTAACCGTCACACCCGCAACGGCCAGTCGTTTGGTCTGCTGGTGGTAGATTTGGATAACTTCAAGCAGGTCAACGATAAGCACGGTCACCAACAGGGTGACGAAGTCCTTATGATCACAGCGTCGGTGCTTACCGACACGATCCGCGGCCATGAAGAAGCGTATCGCTTTGGTGGTGATGAGTTTTGCTGTTTGCTGGATGTCAGCTGTCCGCGGGAATTATCGGCCATTGCTGGCAGGATCCACGACGCCATGCACGCCCACCCGCTACTCAAAGCGCATCATGTCACTTGTAGCATAGGCGGCTCACTGCTGCGCGAAAACGACAGTATGGGGGACTTATTTGACCGCGCCGATAAAGCCCTTTACGAAGCAAAAGAAGACGGCAAAGACACTTACCAGGCCGCCTGAGACGGCAATCACTTGCCGATGGTCAGCCATCGGTTTGCCACTCTCTACAGCGCGTACAGCTGCAGGGAAAACTGCTGTTGCCCCGTTGCACAAAGCGCTATTATCCGCCCCTTTCCGACCAAGGCCAATGGCTGCTCTGTATCACTCAATAGTAACCAGTCACTGCGCTCCCAGGGCGGCACTTGCCATTGCTTAAACCATTGTTTCAAGGGTTTATGATGCGCCTCTCCTGCCGGTTTAACCGCTAAAGATAATACTGGCTGGCTAAGCGAGAAATGGCTTTCGGCGGCGGCCATACTTACAGAACATACAGCCCCCTCTTGCCGCTTGCCAATCATTAGTTGTTGCTGCTGTGGCTCGATGGAGATGTATTCCTGAGTACTAAAACTAACGGTATTGAAACACCAGGGCGGTTGCCCTTTGTCAAGGCAGTAAAGCGTATCCTGATAACGACGTAGCTGTGTATTACCCAGCACAATATGAGGTTGCGCATCGGGCCTGGCTGCCAGCATTTGCTGAATTTGTGTCAGTTGCCTGGTTCCCGGCATAGCCACCTTGTTAAGTTCAAACCAACGGCGCAACAAGGCTCGTTGCCAGGCAGGCGAAGCGGCGTTTAAACCACTCACAGAAATGCGCCCGGGCTTGCCGCATAATCGCTCGAGACGCTCATCACAGACTTCATCCAGCAGGCCTTGTTGCTCGGCACATAAGCCGGCACTGCGGGAAGCCGTCTGCCCAAATGAGGGCCAGCGTCCCAGCAGTGAGGGGAGCACACTGTGGCGCAAGAAATTGCGGTCGAAGCTTTCATCACTATTGGACTCATCTTCTATCCAGCGCAGGCCATGTTGCTCAGCATACGCCAGTATTTGCGCTCGGCTGAGGGGTAATAAAGGCCTGCTAACAGGTACAGAGTGCATTTCGCTGCAAGCCGCAATCCCTGCCAACCCTTTCGGCCCTGCCCCACGCTTTAACTGGAGCAGCAGGGTTTCAAGTTGATCATTTTGATGATGGGCAGTAACGACAACGCGCCTGGCCCCTTTTGCATGGTCGCACAATGCTGCGTAACGACGCTCACGGGCACAGGCCTCCAGACTTTCCCTGGCGCGAGGTTTTACCTCAACGGCAATCGCAGTAAAGTTTACTTCGAGCTCTGTACAAAGCGCCGCACAAAATTGCTGCCAGTCACTGGCACTAGCACTCAGGCCATGATTAACATAAACCGCTTCAATGGATGGCATAGCAAGCTCGCCGTTACGGGATAACTGCATAAGTGAATGCAACAGCACCACGGAGTCGAGGCCACCACTTAAGCCAACAACGAGTTTTTCGGGCTGCTCGCGGGCCATCAGCGTGCTGAAATGTGTGCTTAATGCAGAAAATACCGGATCCATAAACGGGACTTTACCAGATGAAAAACGACGTATAAAAAAGGGCCGTAACCGGCCCTTTTGTTAAGTTAATCGATTTGTTAAGGCCTAGCAATAACCAAATGACATCAGGCGCTCATAGCGCTCGTCCATCAGCTTATCCAGCGGCAGCGACTGTAACTGGCTCAGTTGCTGTTTCAGGGTGGCTTTCAGGTTAGCAGCCATGCTGTCGTGATCACGATGAGCGCCACCAAGTGGTTCATCAACGATGGCGTTGATAAGGCCCAGCTCTTTGATCTGCTGTGCGCTCACGCCCATAGCTTCTGCAGCCTGAGGCGCTTTATCTGCACTCTTCCACAATATTGACGCACAGCCTTCCGGTGAGATCACGGAGTATGTGCTGTATTGCAGCATATTCACTCGATCGCCCACGCCAATAGCCAGAGCACCACCAGAACCACCTTCACCAATAACGGTACAAATGATTGGCACCTTAAGCTCGGCCATTTCTTTCAGGTTGCGGGCAATTGCTTCACTCTGACCGCGTTCTTCGGCACCTACGCCCGGGTATGCGCCGGGAGTGTCGATAAGCGTAATAATAGGCAGGTTAAAGCGCTCTGCCATCTTCATCAGGCGCAACGCTTTACGGTAGCCCTCAGGCTTAGGCATGCCAAAGTTACGTTTAATTTTCTCTGGTACGTCACGACCTTTCTGGTGACCAATGATCATCACCGGCTGGTCATCAAGTTTAGCCAGACCACCAACAATGGCTTTATCGTCGGCATAAGCACGATCGCCGGCCAGCTCGTCGAATTCCTGGAAGGTACGCCCCAGATAATCCAACGTGTATGGACGCATTGGATGGCGTGCCAACTGAGAAATCTGCCAGGCGCCAAGATTAGAGAAAATTTTGCCGGTTAACTCGGCACTTTTCGTGCGCAGACGGGTGATCTCTTCTTCGATCCCCACATCAAACTCACCGCCCTGATTTACCAACCGCAGCTCTTCTATTTTTGCTTCTAGTTCGGCTATTGGTTGTTCAAAATCCAAAAACTGTATACTCATTGCGTGTCCTACTTTTACTCCCCGATTGGCCTGACCTTCAGCGATTTAGTGAAAGGTTAGCCGAACCGACTGCTCACCCAGGCACTGTTTTAACTCGTGCAATAACTGATCTTCGGGTGTAATAAACCAGTGTGCGTCACATTTTAAAGAAACTGCCACATCCGGATGTAAAATATCTAACTGAACCGGGCAACTACCGCCCGCATAATTACGTAAAATCGACTGCAACGATGATAACTTGTCTGGTTTACACCATTGCGTGTCGACTTGCAATGCCAGGGAACGCGCATTTTTCTCACGCGCCTGAACGATATCCATGGCATCCCGGGCGGTGATTGTATTGCCCCCCGAGAAATCATCAAAGCTGACCTGTCCCTTGATGACCAAAATACGATCAGGTTCGAGCACTGATTCAAACGTTTCATACATTTCAGGGAAGAACCTAACGTCCATTCTAGCACTTTTATCGTCAAGTGTAACAATTGCCCAGCGTCTGCCTTTCTTATTGGTCATTACCCGTACACCCAGCACCAGACCAACCGCGGTAGCCATCTGATCCTTGCCGGTGGGACGCAAATCGACCAGGCGTCCGTCCACATAGTTACGAACTTCTTCGGCATATTGGTTGATCGGGTGACCGGTTAAATACAATCCGAGAGTTTCTTTTTCACCGTCCAGCCAGACTTTTTCCGGCCACTCGGGGACTTCAGCAAACGCCTGACGCACTTGCTCTGGCTCAGTGGTCAGCAGTCCAAACATATCAGACTGACCAAAAGATTCGGCCTTAGCATGCTGATCGGCCGCCGCGATAGCTTCCGGAAGCGACGCCATGATAGCAGCCCGGTGCGGGCCAAGATTATCCATGGCACCCGCCAGTACCAGTTTTTCCAATACCCGTTTATTCACCCGCTTTAGATCCACTTTGGCACAGAAATCAAACAAATCAGAAAATTCGCCCTGAGTTTCCCGGGCTTCGATAATCGCTTCAATGGGGTTTTCACCCACTCCTTTGATGGCACCGATGCCGTAAACAATGCGCCCCTGAGGATCAACGGTAAACTTATAACGCCCTTTATTAAGGTCTGGCGGCAGAATTTCCAGTCCCATCCGACCCACTTCATCCACCAGGGTCACTATCTTATCGGTGTTATCCATATCGGCCGACATTACCGCTGCCATAAACTCAGCCGGATAATGCACTTTCAGCCATAACGTCTGGTAAGACACCAGTGCGTAGGCGGCCGAGTGTGACTTGTTAAAACCGTAACCGGCGAATTTTTCCACCAAATCGAAAATTTTCATCGCGAGATCTGGGTCGATATTGTTGTTCTTCGACCCTTCCGCAAAGACCGCCCGCTGCTTTTCCATCTCTTCAGGTTTTTTCTTACCCATGGCACGACGCAGCAAGTCAGCGCCGCCAAGCGAGTAGCCGGCCATTTCCTGGGCTATCTGCATGACCTGTTCCTGGTAGAGGATAATCCCGTAGGTGGGCTCCAGAATTTCTTTTAAGCACTCGTGCTGATAATCGGCATCAGGGTAGGAGATTTCCTCACGGCCATGCTTACGGTCGATAAAGTTATCTACCATGCCCGATTGCAGTGGCCCCGGACGGAACAGGGCCACCAATGCGATGATATCTTCAAAGCAATCCGGCTTAAGTCGTTTGATCAGTTCTTTCATACCGCGGGATTCAAGCTGGAATACTGCGGTGGTTTCGGCGGCCTGCAATGACCGGAAACTCTTTTTGTCTTCTAACGGAATGGCGGCAATATCAACGTCTTTGCCCTGCCCTTCCTTAATCATGTCCAGTGCCCACTGGATGATGGTCAGGGTGCGTAACCCCAGGAAGTCGAACTTAACCAGACCGGCGGTTTCCACATCGTTTTTATCGAACTGTGTAACCGGGTTTTTGCCCTCATCATCACAGTAGAGCGGTGAGAAATCGGTAATTTTAGTGGGCGCAATCACCACGCCACCGGCGTGTTTACCAGCGTTTCGGGTTACCCCTTCAAGGATGCGCGCCATATCGATAAGGTCGCGGACTTCTTCATCCTGATCATACAGTTCGGGTAAACGCGGCTCGGCTTCGAAGGCTTTAGCCAGGGTCATGCCCGGATCCGGCGGAATTAATTTTGAAATGCGATCGACAAAACCATAAGGATGACCCAGTACCCGGCCCACGTCGCGGACCACCGCTTTGGCTGCCATGGTACCAAAGGTAATGATCTGCGATACCGCATCACGGCCGTACAGCTCAGCAACATGATCGATAACCTCGTCCCGCCGATCCATACAGAAGTCGACGTCGAAGTCGGGCATCGAAACCCGCTCCGGGTTAAGGAATCGTTCGAATAGCAGGTCAAATTCCAGCGGATCCAAATCGGTGATTTTCAGGGCATAAGCCACCAGTGAGCCAGCACCAGAACCACGGCCTGGCCCTACCGGAATGGCATTGTCCTTACTCCACTGGATAAACTCCATAACGATAAGGAAGTAACCTGGGAAACCCATCTGATTAATTACGCCGAGTTCAATTTCGAGTCGTTCGTCGTAAGCCGGGCGCTTTTTCTCGCGCACTTTTTCATCCGGGAACAAAAATTCCAAACGCTCTTCCAGGCCTTCTTCTGACACCTTTACCAGGAAGTCTTCGGTGGTCATTCCGCCGGTTGGAAACTGCGGCAGGAAGTACTCGCCCAGACGCACGGTAACATTACAGCGCTTAGCAATTTCAACGGTATTTTCAATGGCTTCTGGAATGTCTTCGAACAGCGCTACCATCTCGTCACTGCTACGCAAATACTGCTGCTCACTGTACAGTTTCGGGCGACGCTTATCATCCAGCGTGTAACCATCATGGATACTGACGCGTATTTCATGGGCATCAAATTTATCCCGATCGATAAAGCACACTTCGTTGGTTGCTACTACGGGCAGACCGCGTTCTTCCGCTAACGCAAAGGCGGCGTGGTTGTAGTCTTCCTCCCCCCGCCGACCGGTACGAACCAGTTCCAGATAGAAACGATCGACAAAATGGGTCGTATAAAATGCCAAGTTATCTTCCAGCATTTTAGGGTTGTTTTTAATCAGTAGCTGACCAACATCGCCTTTGGTTCCACCTGAGAGCACAATAACGCCCCCGGCATGTTCCGCCAGCCATTGTTTATCAATCATAGCCCGATGATGGACATGGCCACGCAGATAAGCCTTCGATATCAACAAGGTGATATTTTTATAACCCTCATTGTTCATGGCCAGTAACGTGAGGCGGAAAGGCTCATCGGCAAAATCCTCACTTTGCACCCAGAAATCGGTGCCAATGATGGGTTTTATTCCGCGGGAATGGGCTTCTGAGTAATATTTTACCAGGCCACACATATTCATCTGATCGGTGATCGCCACCGCCGGCATGCCCAGCTCTTCCACTTTGGCCAGAATAGGTTTGACCTTATTCAGACCATCCATCATGGAAAAGTCACTGTGTACCCGTAAATGAACAAAGTTCGCTGACATTTTTTATTAACCTTTAGTTGTCACCGAGGATTCTGCAGCAGTAAGTAATGCCTGAACCGGTTTAAAACTTTTGCGATAACACGATAATACACCGTTGTCGGCCAGCGCTGCAAAGTGCGCTTTGGTGGGATAGCCTTTGTGCGCGGCAAAACCATACGCAGGATATTGCTTATCCAGCTCCAGCATATCGTTGTCCCGCTCCACCTTAGCCAGAATCGATGCGGCAGAAATTTCAGCATGCAGGCTGTCGCCTTTTACCACCGCTTCTGCAGCATAAGACCAGGGCGGCAACCGGTTACCGTCCACCAGCACGTAGTCTGGCGTTAGTAACAGATTATCTACAGCGCGGGTCATAGCCAGCATGGTCGCGTGCAGAATATTAAGTTTGTCGATTTCGGCCGGCGTTGCACGGCCAATTGCCCATGCCAGTGCTTTTTGTTTGATTTCAGCCGATAACGCGTTGCGTTTTTTCTCACTGAGTTTTTTAGAATCAGTTAGCCCCTCTATGGGATTGTTCGGGTCGAGGATCACCGCAGCGGTGACGACATCGCCCACCAAAGGGCCCCGGCCAACTTCATCCACTCCGGCAATATAGTTACTCATTGATTACTTCCAGAACGGCTTCTGCCGCACGCTCATCAGCGTTTTGCTTTAAGGACTGGTGCAATTCAACAAACCGCTCCGTTAACGCCCTGGTATCAGCGTCAAACAAGTTGAGCAGTTCACTGCAAAGCCGCCCGGGGTTTACCTCTTCTTGCAACAGCTCTGGCACCAGCGCTTCGTTAGCCAGAATATTCGGTAATGAAAAATACGCCGGTTTATATAACCACATCATCATTTTGTGGGTTAACCATGACAACAGGTATGCCGATACCATGGGACGCTTGCATAACATGGCTTCCAGCGTGGCCGTGCCGGATGCCAAAAGAATCACATCGCTGGCAATCATCGCTTCACGAGACTGCCCCGCCACCACTATCACCCGACTATCTTTAAGCCAATCCGGTTTATTGGCTTGCAGATATTGTTCGATTTGTTGCAAACGTCTGTCATTGGCGGCCGGGATGACAACCTGAC
>CENT01097852.1_pt1 | contig 58908 bp, 50 predicted proteins | sample 530141 | NCBI WGS metagenome assembly CENT01 (sample SAMEA2591074, study PRJEB7988) | marine metagenome | isolation source: saline water (ENVO:00002010), including | reverse complement strand
TATTGTGAAAAGAAGACAGGACAACTACTCTGACACGGCGGGCTTATGAATATCACGCTGGTAAACCAAGGCGCAGTTGATTTCAAGAAGCTGAAGAAATACCTCTCTCGATTCGAGCAACAAGAAAAAACAGTTGACGATACAAAAACACTTTCAGTAGATGATCTACAGACTTTAGAGGCGCTGAGTCATGAAGAGTTGTTGCAACATAACTTGCACATTATAAGAGATTCAGCATTATTAACTGCAAAGTCGGTTGCTACACGATCTGGTGAAGCTCGCGCTATTGCATTGGAAGATGTGTTAAGAGACGAAAATGGTGACTATAAGATTAACGTAGTCCGGTCTCTTGTTCTCGAACAATTCAAACAACCCAAAACATACAATAAATGTCTGAGTGTTGTAGACGTATTCGGTGTAGCTAAACTCTATTTAGAGCGCTTAATAGATGATGCCCAGGGTTACAGTAGCAGACAACTCGAAGTATTAAACCAGAATAACGAAGTGGAGCTTCAGAGTGTCACGCCGCTCGTAATCAACCCAGCTACAGGAAATCCTTACACCGAAAAAGAATACAGAAAAGAATTCTATCGATTGCAAGAATATGCAGGCATTGAAGAGCCAATACCTCCAAAGCAATTGCGACATACGGCAGTAAAAACGTTTCATGATGCTGGGGTCGCTGTCGAAGATTTTTGTAAACAGCTCACTCACGCGAATCATTCAACAACAATAAAGTTTTATGCAGGTGCGGTTCAGCTTAGCAACTCGCCTGAAAAAACTAAAATGATTAATATCAAGTTAGATAATCTTTGGTCTACCGAAAATAAGCCACTAGAAAAAAATCGGTTAAAAAAGAAAGAGAAGTGTCGGCAGCCTACAGTACCAATGCGAATTAATTTAGATAATATGCAAAAATTGAAAGCTTGGGAGTCGATACACCCTTTTGTTATTGAGCGTCAACCCAAACTAATTCACCTGCCAAACAGTCCATAATAGCCATCACTAATAAGGTTTTTACAGAATATTTCACTTGGTAATTTGGATGATAATTGTACTAATCTGTTAAGTGTAGTTTCGAATTTTGTAGAAAATTTAGAGTCTTAATTTTTTAACTTAAAAAGATTTTCAAACTGCTGACTATTTTTTATGATTTTGATTGATTCGACGTCAACGGTATATTGTAAATGCTACTTAAGTGATTTAGTCTTCACGACAAATTAATCTTTTACATGGATGTTGTATGTCGTTAAGACCATATTATTTAATTACTTTTTTGTTTTTTAGTGTTCACGCAGCTACTAGCGCGAGTATTATTTCGATTAATGGTTATTCGCTAGATACTGACAAAGGAATTATCTCTTCTAGTGATAACTTGGAATGGTTGCAGTGGTCAAAAACTATTAACTTATCTCCAAACCAGGCTCTTTCGGGAATAGCTCAAAGTTACGATGGTGGTGGCTGGAAATTAGCAAATAATGAACAAGTCGCTGGTTTACTTAATACATTTAATTTTGGACTAGAGTTTGATACTGATTACCGCACCTTTCAAGAGAAAAAGGGACCGTATGTACAAGGTGACAATTTAAGTGAAGATCCATTTACACAATTTACGACATTACTCGGAAATACCTACACCTTATCTACCAATACTACGGGTGTAGATCCTTTATCTTATTCCTACGCACAGTTTGGTGAAAATACCTCAACAGTACAGGCACCCAACAGAGTTCTGGTACAAGGAGACTTTTTTAGCACAACATTCAATCGTCCTTATGCGAGTGAAATATATGTTTCCCATTTAACTGGTAACATGAATGTACACACTAGAACCCTTGGTGTCGCTTTAGTTAGGGAGAAAGCTCAGAACTCAAATATCGTAAATGTATCAGAGCCTAGTATATTACTAATGTTTTTCTTTAGTTTACTTTGTTGCGCTTGGAAAGTAGTGAAGAAGAAGCCAAGCTTCAACCTACCTAAATGATGGGATCAATTTGGGATCAGAGAGAGCAAAAAACCATTAAATAATACCCATATTTATCATCACTTTATTTTTTAAAATCAATTGCTTACTAAAAAGGGGGAGGGTTCGAATCCCTCTCTCTCCGCCAAATAAACAAAAAAGCCCCGTTTCTTTGAAAAGAACGGGGCTTTTTTGTGTCTGAATAACTTTGGTTTATAAACTACCAAAAAAATTTAAAATCCCTTCACAGATTTCAAACGTAAATTCCTAGTATTATTAGTTTTATTGTTATCCGCATAAGGGTTTAGTGAAATGCCAGAGGGTCCTGAAATTCGTCTTGCTGCGGATAAAATTGCTAAGGTTATTGAAGGTCAGCAGATAGAAGATATAGAAGTTGGTTTGCCTCACCTAACTCAAGGCGCTGCCAAGCTTAAAGGCCGACGGGTTGAGCAAGTTGAGACGAGAGGAAAGGCCATGCTTATTCATTTCGATAATCAGCTTTCGGTGTACTCTCATAATCAACTTTATGGCGTTTGGATGACCGCAAAAAGAGGCGAGCTACCGGCTACTAAGCGCTCCCTCAGACTAGCGCTTCACACAAAGGAAAAGAGCGCACTGCTTTACAGTGCGTCCGATATTGGTATTTATCAGCGAGAAGAGCTTCTCGCACATCCATTTTTGACAAAGATTGGTCCAGACATACTGCAGAAGAATTTAAAGTGGCAAACCCTCAGTAAACGACTTCTTTCAGCGCGTTTCTGTAATCGCAGTTTAAGCGCGCTGTATCTCGACCAGCATTTTGTAGCGGGTATTGGTAACTATTTGCGAAGTGAAATACTGTTTGCCGCAGGCGTGCATCCTGACTACAAACCTAAGCAGTTAAACTCAGAGCAAATAGAGGCCCTTGCCAGACAAACGATAGCGGTAGGTAAGCGAGCGTATAAAACACGAGGGCATACAGTGCCAACGAGTATTGCCACTGCGCTTGCAAAAACCAAGGGAAGCTATGAAAGCGTTCGGTTTATGGTGTTCAATCGCGAGGAACTTCCTTGTAGAGAATGTGTTACACCAATAATTAAAGGGCAGCGGAATGGGCGCCGGATATATTGGTGTGAAAGCTGTCAGCCATTAGTCTAGTTGAATTACCTTATGCTAAAAACCGGAAAAGGTATTACTTGGCAAACAACGCAGTAACTTTTTTCATTCGCGCTTTATTTACACCTAGGTCGGACAACCCGAGCCGTGATGCCGACCTAAAGTCAATTTTCGTTTTATTACTTTGTGTTTGAGATAGTAAAAACTCAACATCATCAACAAAGCCAAATAATTGCGACCTGAACTCTACTCTCAAGTAATTATCTCGTTTTTCAACTACGGTAGTTCGAGGTAGTGAACGTATTATACTAAGCAATTTTTCCTTTGCGTTTGCCTTTGAACCGTTGAATATAATTGGTGCCATATCCCTAGAGCCATTGTTTATGCTGCTAATGCAGTTAGGAGTAGCAGGGCAGTCTTTAAGCGATTCACCGCTTATACCCAGCTCAGGCGGGGTAATAGAGCAGCCTACAAGCGCTAAAGAACAAAGTAATAAATACAGCTTTTTCATCATTTCTCTTTTTGTATAAATATCACGCCCTAATGTTACACATTAGCACAAGTTTTCCTCTGCATATGCTGTTTGCTCATCAAAGGGCTATGAATGAGGTAAGGGCGTCTCGTTTTTCTATGTATCACGCTCAGCGTATGGATATAGAAGAATTAAAAACTTTTTTAAGAATACGAACGCTAGCATTGCGCACATCAATAAATTTCCCGATCTTAATTATCAACAGGTGACACTAAGTAGTACAATCACGCCGTCTTTTCATCATTCGTTAGTAGAGCTGTAAAATGAAACTCTTTATAAACCTTATTCGCAACTTACTCGGTGCCATCATCGCGTTTTTCGATGTTATTACCCGCGGCACAAAACTAAAGCGTTCGCCAGAAAAGCAAGTGCAAGTGGCTGAAGAAAGTCAGAAATTAGCGTTGTACCAATTCTTTGGTTGTCCTTTCTGTATCAAAACGCGAAGAGCAATGTATAAATACAATGTACCCATTCAAAAGCGAAACGTATCAGAGGGTTCGCCCTATAGAGAAGAGTTGTTACAGGGCGGCGGAAAAATTCAAACGCCATGCCTTCGCATCGAAAACGAAAAGGGCGTTGAATGGATGTATGACTCTAAAGCAATTATTGGTTACTTAGAAGAGCGTTTTGTCGAAGCAAAATAACGATGAAACTGATTGCGCTGTCTGAGATGACAGCGCCTTAATTTAGATATAAACAGCATTTTGAAGTAACTTGTATTCGCTCTGGGTGCTATGTGTGCTGCGCGGTGTTAAGAAGAACAACTATAGTGAGAAATGCCACCCGCGCCAAAAAATTCTCTTGGGCGCAACCGGTAATACTGGCTTTGCTCATGTTCTGACCGTTCATCGTATGGCTTGGTAAGCATGTCTTGCAAAGCGTGAATGCGTTCGAAGTTACCCCCTTCTGCGTCTTTATACGCTGGCACCACGAACCATTCACGCCACGTAAATTTAGGGTTAGTAAGCTTCATTCTTCTCGCGCATTCGTCAACATTATCTGACTCTTTCCCTGTCTCTTCAGATGACTTTTCACCTGATTTTTCTAGCTGTGCTCGCCAATTTTGAATCCACTTATTCCACTGAGCAACCATATCCTCTTTTAGTGGTGCGTAAAAACTCGTCGTCAGCGCTTCAACATCACTAGGAAGGTGAGATAGTTCTCTGAAAAAGTGGTTAAAGTCTGCACCCGTGCGCATCATTAAGTGTAAAAGTTGAAGCAGTAGTTCATTATCATAAGCAGCAAGCCCCAGTTTTGCTGCCCACATGGTGTTCATTTTTTGCTGCATTACCGAGGCGAAGTTTTCGTTTATATTGCGCAGTGCCTCTAGTTCATGTGGCGTGTCGGTAAGCAATGGCTCAATTGCACGACAAAACATGCCGAAGTTCTTTTCTGCTGCTACGGGCTGATTAAGGAATGAGAAGTAGCGACCTCCACCCGTCCATGGTTGGTAAGCTGGGTCGAACAGTTCACAAAACCCAAACGGTCCATAATCCAGTGTATAACCTCCCGCCGCGCAATTGTCGCTGTTGAAATTACCTTGGCAATAGCCTACTCGAACCCAGTGCGCCACAAGCGATGTGAGTCTGTCTTGAAACGCGGTAGCAAGGGCGACTAGCTGAGCTTCAAATGGCTGGTTAGTATCAATATCATTCTTATACTCACGCTCAATTAAGTGCTCAACCAGCAGTTTAAGCTCCTGCAAAGCCGAAGGGTGTTGATTGCTCCTCGCCCTTCTTCCGAAAAGCTCTAATTGACCTACTCTTATAAATGAGGGGGCAACGCGGGTTGATATGGCCACGAGATTTGGCACCATCACTTCAGGGTCTTGGGACTTCGACCCCTCCAAATACCAAGGTCTGTCCACCGTTTCCGACTGAGACATAAATAAGCTGAGGGAACGAGACGTAGGAACGCCTAGTGCGTGCATATGCTCTTGTACTAAAAACTCCCTCACGCTAGAGCGCAATACCGCCCTGCCGTCTGCGCCTCGACAATATGGTGTTCTTCCTGCGCCCTTTAACTGCATTTCATAGCGCTTTTTGTTAGTCACGGTTTCCAAAATAGAAAGGGCTCGCCCATCTCCATACCCATTACCCGTTGAAAATGGACACTGCTGAATATATTCAGTGCCATAGATTGACAGAGCATAGCCGGTAGCCCACCCGTGGGGCTTAATTTCAGAGGGAAGGGAAGACATGTCGCCTGAAAACAAGCGCATAAATTCAGGCGTGTGCGCCAGGCTATTATCAAACCCCAATTCCTTAAAGAAGGTGTGGCTATGAGCGACATACTTCGGGTTAGCTATTGGGGTAGGCGTTACCGGAACGTAATGGCCTGAGAAAACTTGTCTTGGATTGTGCTCACTGCCATCGACTCTGGCATCTGGGTCCATAACAAGGCTGTTGAGAAACGAGTAATCAAGGTGTTTTGCAAGGTCGCTTACTGTTTGAATGGGTTGTTGAGTTTTATTTTGTTGATCATCTGACATTGGCGCCTCTTTAAAACCATTTGACTAGAGCGACATGCTACTACAAATGTATTGAAAGACACATCTGTAGTGCAAAATACAACTCGCGGTACTCCATAGGTGAGTAGATATCTGAAGGTGCAATGGGTAAATATCTTCTGCAATAAAAGCATCATTTAACGGTAATAATTAGGGATACTTTCTAACGGTGCTAATTTAGGGCTGGGGTACAGTAGTTTATTAACAGCCGTTTGCACTAAGCTTATACGCATCACAATAACGTGTTTCATTTGTCGCTATTTCTGGCACAGATTTATACATTTTAGGGCTGCGCTATGAAAAACATATCTTTCGCTCACAAAATTTTCGATGGAGTCGTTCTTCTTCTTGGCATAACACTATGCAGTAAACTTCTTCAATACAGTGTTCTTAGTTATTTAAACCTTCCGTTTTCTATTAACCCTATGTCTTTTATTGGTGAGGCAGACTTAGCGTTAAATGCCTCTTCTCTTTCAAAGTATAAGTACATTTTTTTCGACTTTGTTTGTTTCGCTTTCTTTTACTTTACGCTCAAAAAAATGCGCTCATTCATTCGTCGGTTGCAAAGGAGAGTAAACATATAAACAGGCAACTGACGTGTTTACTTTTTGATGGATTAAGAGCAACCTAACTATCTAATGTGTTGGCATACTGCTGATTTATATTGCAGAACAATAAGGGTGGGATATGCGACTGCATCCATGGTTAGGCCGATAAATAAGATGTTTTAGATGATTGAAGTTAATAGCTCGTCGTATTAGCAGGTCGTATTTGCTCGTCGTATTAGTAGGTTGTAGCAGGCTAGCAAAAAATGTCGATTACGTAGCGCCAACCAATTAATGCTCTACTGGATTTGAAACTAATGACAAATAATAAAACTACAAAAATAGTCATACTCGGCGCAGGCAGCGTGGGGTGCTACATTGGTGGGTGTCTAATTGCCGCTGGGGCCAATGTAAGTCTGGTGGGAAGAGCCCGCTTACAACACGATATTGCGCAGCACGGGTTGCGATTAACCGATTGGGAACATCGAAATAGCACGGTGAGTGGCAGTGAAATTCATTTCACTACAGATAACGATGTACTTGCTGCAGCCGACTTCATATTACTGTGCGTTAAAAGCTTAGACACAGAGAGTGCAGCGGCATTGATAAAGCAATATGCCTCCCCAAATGCGGTAGTGGTGAGTTTTCAAAACGGCGTTGGCAATGGCGAGTTGCTTCAAGCCTCACTGCAACAAACAGTATTGAAGGGGATGGTTCCGTTTAATATTTTTTATCAAGGTGAAGGGCATTTTCATTGTGGCACTCAAGGCAGCTTAGCAATAGAAAATAAAGATAATGTTTGCCAGGCACTCCTCACGCAGCTACACAATGCAACACTGCCCGTCGATGTTTATAATGATTTGACTAGCGTCCAGTATGGTAAGTTAATTATTAACCTTAATAATGCGGTTAATGCACTCTCTGGTATTCCACTTCAGCAACAGCTAGGTAATAGAGATTATCGAAAAGTAGTCGCAGCAGTACAAAAAGAGGCGTTGGCTGTGCTTAAAGCTAAAGGGATTACGCCAGCGCGATTGGGTAAGGTTATACCCTCTCTTATGCCGTATATTTTGTTACTCCCAAACGGCCTCTTTAAGTTGGTTGCCGCCTCCACGCTAAAAATAGACCCTCAAGCACGCTCTTCCATGTATGAAGATCTAGAGCTCAACAGGCCAACTGAAATCGATTTTCTAAACGGGGAAGTTGTGCGTAAAGGCGCAATACTCAATATCCACACTCCGGTGAATAGTCATATCGTGTCATTGGTTAAGCGAGCTGAAAAAAACGGAGCGGGGTCGCCGCACTTGTCAGCCAGCGAGCTGATGCCCTGAATAGGACGAGCCATTCTCACATTAAAGCTCCGTTTCTTTGCAGAAACGGCGCTTTTTATTACAAATGCAAAAATGTTATTGTGCGGTTCATGACATCAAGTTATGACATCAAGTTATGACATCAAGTTTTCGCGCATTTAGGAGAAGCAGAGCCCGTTTTTAAAGCTAATTTTCAGATGCAGCCAATACTATGCGCAGCATTCTGCGAAGTGGCTCTGCGGCACCCCATAAAAGCTGGTCGCCCACGGTGAAAGCGGAAATATATTCCGGCCCCATCGTTAGTTTACGAATTCGACCAACAGGTATGGTTAATGTCCCCGTTACTTTGGCGGGAGTAAGCTCCTGCATAGTAGCGTCTCTATCATTAGGAACCACTTTTACCCACTCGTTGTGTGATGCCAAAATTGTTTCTATTTCCTCTACAGGAAGGTCTTTTTTAAGCTTAATGGTAATGGCTTGACTGTGACAACGCATTGCACCAACACGCACGCAAATACCGTCGATAGGTATTTCTTTTTGCGCAGCGTTGCTAATGCCTAATATTTTATTTGCCTCAGCTTGCGCTTTCCATTCTTCGCGACTTTGCCCAGACGGTAACTGAGAGTCAATGTAAGGAATAAGGCTGCCCGCTAGCGGTACGCCGAATTGTTCACTGGGGTAATCGTCACTGCGAATAAACTCTGCCACTTGCTGGTCGACATCAAGAATGGCGGTCGCTGGGTCTTCAATGCTAGCTTTTACATTGTCAGAAATAGCGCCCATTTGCGAGATAAGCTCTCGCATGTGTTTAGCGCCAGAACCCGATGCAGCTTGATAGGTCATCGGCGATGCCCATTCAACTAAATCTTTTTCAAACAGACCACCAAGTGCTAATAACATCAATGAGACGGTGCAGTTGCCGCCCACAAACGTGCGAACGCCAGCGTCTATGCCAGATGTAATTTCACTGTTATTAACCGGGTCGAGTACGATAATAGCATCGTCATTCATTCGAAGTGCAGACGCTGCATCTATCCAATAGCCATTCCATCCGGTTGCGCGCAAGTCTTCGTAAACGGCTTTAGTGTAATCACCGCCTTGACACGTAATAATGATATCTTGCTGACAAAGTGCATCAATATCGAAGGCATCTTCTAAAACACCATTTCCATTGTGAGTGCCATCACTTGCGGAATTGTTACCAAAAACTGGGGCCGGTGAGCCCTTTTGTGAGGTGGTAAAAAAGGTGGGCTCAATATGCGCAAAATCGTTTTCTTCTTGCATGCGCTGCATTAATACTGAGCCAACCATACCGCGCCAGCCCACTAAACCTACTTTTTGTTGTGCCATTGAATTGAGAACCCTTGTTGCTAAAATGATAAGTATGGGCTTTGATGTAGCGTAACATTACCTACGAAAGCCTTTGTTGCAGTATGCTCTGCGCACACTGCGGTTTACCTGTCGTTTTTATTTTTATGCTCGCAGTCTAAGGGTTATTGGGGGCTCTTGCTAGTGGGTTTTTAGACATAATCCTTTCGATTTATTACTTTAATAATTTATGACTTTGTTGTGTGAAGCTTTGCGTTAATGGCCGTTGTGCTTGCATTTGCCGAGATCACTTTTTATGCTCAAACTCCATCGCTTCAATTAAATTCAATAGAAAAACGAGACCTTTTAGTATGAGTGTTGCAAATATTATGTCTAAACGCGTGGTAAGCGTTTATATGGATGACAGTTTACAGTCTTTGCGCGAACTGTTTACTGCAACGGGTTTTCATCACTTGGTGGTAGTGCATGACAACAAACTACAGGGTATTATTTCAGACAGAGACTTATTGAAAGCGGTTAGTCCCTTTGTTGATACTATCAGCGAGCGAATGGCCGATAGAGCAACGCTGGACAAAAGGGCGCATCAGATAATGACCCGCGAGGTTATCACTCTGTCTCCAGAATCATCAATTTTCACCGCTATTGAGCTATTTAATAGCAACAAAATATCCTGTATTCCCATTGTCGATGAAAAGTCTCAGCCGGTAGGCATGGTGTCTTGGCGCGATGTGATGCGCTTTATGCAGCAGCGTGTTGAATCGAAGCGCTAACGCTGCGATAGACGAGGGATAGTGCGTTTTTAAACAATCATATAAAAAAAGCGACCAGTCCACTAATTAGGACGTTGGTCGCTTTTTTTCTGTATATCGCTTTTGTTCTTAGCCGCTACTAAACCCTTAAGATTTACGGTAGCTCACTTTAAACAACAGGCTGTAAAGCACAGGCACAGCGATAAGCGTTAGCACGGTAGCGAAAGACAGTCCACCCATAATGGTAACCGCCATATCCGCAAAGAATGGATCGAACAACAGCGGCGCCATACCTAAAATAGTGGTTACAGCAGCTAATGCGACGGGTCTAACACGGCTTAAGGTGGCTTCTACAATGGCTTTTCTAATGGCCAGTCCTTCCTCAATTTGAAGGTCAATCTCTTCTATCAATACAATGGCATTTTTAATCAGCATGCCAAACAAGCTTAAAAAGCCAAGCAATGACATAAAACCAAAAGGCATATCGGTTGCTAGCAAGCCAGACACCACACCTACAACAGCCATTGGCACTACTAGCCATATAATAAGCGGCTGTCTAGCATGACCAAACAGAAGCACTGATATGATAAACATCACTAAAAAGCCTGCAGGTAGCCCAGCGCCCAACGCTTTTTGAGCATCTCCAGAGCTTTCGAATTCACCACCCCATTCAAGATGGTAGCCTGGCGGCAATTCAATAGATTCAACCACAGGACGTATTCTCTCAAATGCTTTCGCAGCGGTTTCATTGGGGCCTGGTTCACCTTCAACCGTGATGGTGCGCAGACGATCTCGTCGATGAATTCGCATTTCTTCGGTAATCAGTTCAAGACCTTTTGATACCTGTGTGAATGGCACATATTGGCGTTGCTGTGACGACCACACCTGTGACTCGCGAATAGACTGAAGTTCAGTGTCTTCTGCCTTACCCATTTTGGCTATAATACTGTAGGCATAGTCGCCGTCTTGCACCGTTCCAAGCTGTACACCACTACTTGCATATTGCACCGTTTGGCTAAAGTCAGAATGAGAGACGCCTGCAATACCAGCGTTGTAATTGTCGTACTGGGTATTAATGGCAAAACCTTTCTCACGCCAGTTATGGCGTACATCAATAATTTGCTCATCGTCAAAGAACAGCGCCTTTGCTTGCTCTGCCAATTCTCTTAACACTTCTGCATCAGGCCCTGAAAAGCGAGCCTCTAATTTTGCGCCCGACCCAGGGCCAAACTGCATGCGCTCCATGTAAAAGTTTGCATCAAAATCTAAGTCGCTGAGCTTATCAGCAAGTTTAGCTTGAATAGAGGGGATAGCATCGAGTGTTTCTGACCGCACCATGAAAAACGCATAGTTTTCGTTAGCGCTTTTAGGGGCATAGGTCAAAGTAAAGCGATCTGCACCTTGGCCTATAAAAGTAGTCACCGCCGTCACGTTTTCCATACCAAGAATGCGTTTTTCAGCTAGTTGAGCTATTTCTTCAGTAGCGCGAATGTCGCGGTCTTGTGGCCCCCAATAATGAACAAAAAACAACGGCGCATTCGACGGTGGGAAAAAGCCTTGCTTTACCATGCCGAAGCTTCCGTAAGCCACAACGGTAATAACGACAAGGGCTGCTATGGTTATCCAGCGAAATTTAAGCGCTTTTAATAGTGCGCCCTTAAAGGCACTCAGCATGGCAGATGGCTTGTCGTTTTCACCTTGCGACATGCCTTTTCTATAAAAATAAGCGCCTAGCACGGGTACTAGCGTTACGGCTAGCACCCAACTGATCATAAGCGACACGAGTACTACGGCAAACAGTGAATAAAGGAATTCGCCGGTGGCATCATTTGATAAACCAATGCCCGAGAATGCGGCTATACCTATTATTGTTGCCCCTAATAATGGCCATTGAGTACGCTTTACAATAAAGCTTGCTGCACTTTTTGCTGTTGTGCCCGTGGCCATTCTAAGCATCATGCCTTCTGCTACCACAATGGCGTTATCAACTAACATACCCATGGCAATAACCATTGCGCCTAACGATATACGCTGAAGCTGAATACCCATTAGCCACATAATAAGGATAGTACCTAACACGGTAACAAGTAATACGGTGCCAACCACAACGCCTGAGCGCCAGCCCATGAACAGGCACAAGGTCAGGGTTACAACGGCAACCGACATAACAAGGTTGGTGATAAAGCCATCTACCGATTCGTCAACCACCGACGCTTGGTCGTAAATAGGCGTGAGGGTAATTCCTACTGGTAGTTGCTTTAATAGCTCGTCGACTTTGGCATTAACACGCTCGCCCACATCTACAATGTTGACGTCTGCAAGTGCTGACACGCTTAACGTTAATGCCTCGGCGCCATTGTAACGCACCAATACCGACTGAATATCGGCAGGTTCAAGTTTAAGCGTTGCAATGTCTGCTACGCGCAAGGAGCGATTAGTGCCCGGGATAACCACAGATAAGTTAGATATTTCTTCTAATTTATCGGGAGCACGCGCGACGATAATGCGTACATTTTTTTCATCTACTTTTACCCGGCCGCCGTTAAACGGGCGCAGATTGTCTTGAAACAGTGACGCTAAATCTGGGAAGGAAATACCTAAACCCGCAAGCTGATAGGGGTCTATGTAGGCAACAATCTGTTCGTTTTGTACACCAGTAACATTTACTTTGGCCACTCCGTCTGTGGTAAGAAGGTCGCGGCGAATTATACGTGCAAACTCGCGAAGCTCTCGCGTGTCGAAGTCAGGTGCACTTAGGGCGTAATACAAACCGTACACATCGCCAAAGTCATCATAGACAACGGGGTCTTGAGTGCCAGTAGGAAGGGAGCTTGCTGTATCCCGAATGCGCTTTCTTAGCTCATCCCATATTTGCGGCAGCACATCACTGTCGTAAGTACTTTTTACTTCAACGGTTATTTCAGATAGTCCAGGCGAAGACACCGAGTTTACTTTCTTCAACTGAGGCATTTGCTGAATAGCGATTTCTAATCGCTCGGTGACTTCTCTTTCTACTTTTTGTGCACTTGCACCAGGGTAAGCGGTATACACTTTTACCTGTTTAATGGTAAATGCAGGGTCTTCTAGGCGTCCTATTTTGGTCATTGCCAAAATGCCGCCCAAAAGCAGTATCACCACCATTAGCCAGACATTAACCGGCTTATCAATTGAAAAGCGTGCTATATCCATGAATTACTTCTCTCCTTTGTAGGGAAGTACTTTCATGTCAGCGGTCATTTTCGTTGCACCAGCAGACACAACTCGCTGACCCAGACTGATATCGCCTTCGATGATGGCAAGCTCGTTCTCAATATGCTTTACGTTCACCGTTTGCTTGTTAACGCGGCTGGTGGTTTTATCAAAAATCCACACTGCAAAACCGCTGTCTTCATCGCCAACCAAGGACTTAACCGGAACTACCAGGCCCTCTGGGTACATTGAGCCCTGCAGGCTTACCTTAACAATGGCACGAGCGCCTGGTGTTAGCGGTAATTCATCGCGAGGCTCCATGGCAAAAACCACTTCATAAGTCTGCGACACCGGATCGGGTTGAGTAGAGTGCTCAACATAGCTAACTGGATACCATTGGCTTCTGTTCGTGGCGAGAGTGGCGCTAGCTTGCTTAATACCACGGCCTAAATTTGCGGTAAGCAAACGCTCTGGCACGTTAATGTTAAAGTATATTTTTGACACGTCTTGTAAACGGGCAATGGGCGTACCTGCTGCAACAAAACTATTATTCTCTACCAGTCGCTGAGACAGCTTGGCATCAAAGGGTGCGTACAGCTGTGTGTAGCTTAAGTCTTGCTCTGCATTTCTTAGGTCTAGCATTGCAAGCTCATACGATGTTTTTGCTGAATCTAAAGTGCTTTGAGCCACTAGTTTTTGCGAAAACATTTTTTCTATGCGGTTAAGCTCACGCTCAGATTGCTCTAAACGTGTTTTGGATTCTTCCATGCGACGTTCAAAGGGCTTTCTGTCTATGGTCGCTAGCAGTTTGCCTTTTTCAATATCGTTGCCGGTGACAAGGTCGGTTTGAATTAGGCGTCCTGACACTTCAAAACTTAAATCTACCGTTTTTACGGCAGATACCACAGCCGGAAACGTAAACTCATCAAAATTTGGAATATTACTCACACCGGCAAGCTTCACATAGCGTGGTGAGTCAGGTTCTGATGTTTCACTTTTTTCAGACGTGCACGCAGCAAGTGTGAAAAAGGTGAGGGCGGTGACAAAAACGGTACGAGAGATTCGCATCATGGACATAGTGTTTTGTAATCCATATCAAGTAAGTAAATGGGACTAGAAGAAACAGAGTACGACAACAAAGATTTCTTCATAAAGTAAACTGATGAGTGCATTTTAGTTCGGTCACATTGAAAAGTAAACTGTTCAGTGTAAAATGGGAGGCAATATTCATTAAGACTATATTAAATGATTGACGTTACACGTAAGCGAAGCGATAAAAAACGCGAAGCGATTATTCAAGCCGCGACTCAAGCATTTCAAGAATTTGGGGTTAACGGCACTAGTATGGATAAACTGGCCGAGCTAGCGCAGGTTTCCAAGCGTACGGTATACAACCATTTTTCAAAGAAAGAAGAATTGGTGATGCATTTAATCAAAGAGCAATGGAAGAGCGCTTTGGTGAATATTGGGGTTGAGTATCAGCATGATTTACCCCTCAACGCGCAGTTAGAAGAGCTTGTTTTTCAAGAAGTCACGTTTATGTGTAGCGAAGGTCACTTAGAGTTAGCCCGTGTTGCCATAGGACATTTCTTTTACGAACCAGAAAAACTGAAAGACGAAGTTGCGCAACTGAAAGCGCAAGAGTCGTCGTTACATCGATGGCTTAAAGCGGGAAAAGCCGATGGTCGATTGGTGTTTGACGACCCAGAGCAGGTGGTTAATGAAATCGACAGCTTAATTAAAGGGCAGTGTTTTTGGCCGCAGCTGTTTAAGATAGAAGACACAATAAGCGAAGACGACAAGCGGCGAATTACTCAAAATATTGTTGCACTCGTGCTGTGTAGATACAAAAGCTAGGGTCTTCAGATACATTCAGTTTTATATAAAGCAGCCCATAAATAGTCATTGCCTACTGCAATAGGCAATGACTTCGATACCACCTTATTGACCCGTTTTGGCAAAATTCACTAAGATTTCGCCATCCATTCTATAGCCTAACCATTCACTTTTCGCTTTTGCACCTAGTGATTCATAGAAATCGATAGCCGGTGTGTTCCAGTCAAGTACGCTCCATTCAAAGCGACCACAATTTGATGTCACTGCAATATTCGCAAGGTGCTGAAGTAGGGCTTTACCTGCACCTAACCCACGAGATTGTGGGGAGACATAAAGGTCTTCTAAATACAGTCCGTTTTTGCCCTGCCACGTAGAGTAGTTAAAGAAATAAACGGCGAAACCAATTGGTGCACCATCATTTTCACAAATAACGCAGTGAGCCGTGGCCTTATCACCAAATAGGGTGTTGTGTAAGTCAGCTTCTGAGGCTTCAACTTCGTGCTCAGCTTTTTCATAGATCGCAAGCTCTAGAATAAACTGGCGAATTTGATGGATATCTTGTGGCGTGGCTTGGCGAATACTTAGCGCATTACTCATGGAAATTCCTTATTTACTCTATAAAAAACGTCAGCCTTAAAAATAAGGCTGACATTTGCTCAGGGCGTTTTATCTATGTTAAAGGTTTTTGCAGCGCTCTGTGCGCTATTTAAACGAGGGCCAAAGGCTAATCACTACCATTACTATCAACAGCAGGTTCGCTGGAGCTTATATCTACATTTGAATTAAGGCCTTTGCCTCCAAACACTTTTCTCTTTATCCATGAAAAGGGCAGCCTCAAATCAAGTAATATTAAATAGAGGCATGGCACTAAAATTAGCGTAACTAGGGTGGCATAAAGAACTGCAAACCCAAGCGCGGCTGCCATTGGCACTACGAAGGCCGCCTGTAGACTAGTCTCAAACATGATGGGTAAAACCCCAACAAAGGTGGTTATTGAGGTTAATGTAATAGCCCTAAAGCGCGCTGTACCTGCTTCAACCACAGCGTGTTTTACACTGTAACCCTGGCTGCGTCGCTGATTAACAAAGTCGGTCATTACCAGGGAGTCGTTAATAACAACACCGGCGGCGGCGATTAAACCAAAGGTAGACATCATAGAAAGGTCTAACCCTAAAATAAAATGCCCCCAGATAGCCCCTGTAAGACTAAACGGAATAACCGACATGATAATGAGCGGCTGTCCGTAGCTTTTTAACGGCACAGCAAGAAGTATATACACCATCACCATCGCGGCTATGAAAAATAAGACCTGTTCATTTTGTTGAGCCTGTTGTTCTTCAATGTCACCGCCAAGCTCGGTCATCACCGAAGGAAACTCCTCTTTAAGCTGAGGTAATAAGGTTTCCTTAATCTCTTCTACCACTTCATTTGGCTCAACGGTTTCCTCGTCAATATTGCCCCATACGTATACGCTTCTGTATCCACCTTCTCGGCGGATATAACTAATACCTGGTTTTTCCTCAAGTACGACAACATCGCCAAGCATGACTTCCTCACCAGTGGGAGTGGTAATGAGAGAGTATTTTAATTCGGCAAATCGTTCGCGAGTAAGCTCAGGATAGCGAACCATAACACGCACCTCTTCACCGTTGCGTATTACTCGTTGTGCTTCACCACCGTAGAATCCAGCGCCAACTTGGGATGCAATGTTTGACAGGGTAAGCCCTAAATCATAAGCCACCGGCAACAATGACATCTGCACTTCTTTACTGGGCGGGTCGATAGTAGAACTGACATCAAAAAGCCCATCCTGCTGCTGAAGCATTTCAATAAACTTCAAGCCTGCGGCGTTCAACGTATCAATATCGGGGCCAAAGAGAAGATAACCGAATTCGCCGTCATCACCACCACCGCCGTTAACATCGTCGATAACCGTGAATGACTTCATGCCGCTAATTTCAGGTATAGCCTCTCGCCAGCGTCTAGCCAGCTCAAAGGTATCGATTGGTCGTTCATCTTCATTCACTAATGGAGTAAGAATTCGCCCTTCATTGCGGGAGTTATTAAAAGCCAGTCTGTCGCGAACCATGCCGCTGCCGAACTCTTCTATTAGTTCTTCCTCTACACTAAGAATGGTGTTTTCGACAATTTTTAACGCATTGATAGTCGCAAGGTCAGACACGTTCTCATTCATTTCAATTCGTACGCTAGGGAAGTCATGAGGTACTTTTGGGTTAGGCACCATACGTACGTAGTTTGCGTTTATTAGCCCCCAGCTAATCATGAGTAGCGCAACAAACATCATAAATACTACCCAACGTGCATTGATCGCCGCTTCAACGGTACGTTTGTATGGGCCGTTTATAATACTTTGAAAGCGCTTATTAAATTTCGCGCGCCAGCTGTCTGGTTTAATAGGGGAAAAGTTCGTGTGTGCTAAGTGAGCTGGCAATATCAGTTTCGATTCAACAAGGCTAAATGCTAAACACAAGATAACCACGACAGCGATATTATAGAAAAATGCACCCTCGGGCCCGCTGCTTAACGTAAAGGGGGCAAAAACAGCGATAGTGGTAAGTACACCGAATGTAGCCGGTGTTGCTACACGCTTGGCCCCGCGAATAACATTATCTACACCGCCGCCCTGACTTTCAATTTCGGTATAGGCGCTCTCACCAATAACAATGGCGTCATCTACTACTATCCCAAGCACCATAATAAACGCGAATAAAGAGAGTATGTTGATACTAATGCCAAACAACGGCATCAGCATTACCGCACCTAAAAAGCAAACGGGGAGGCCAACCATTACCCATAGCGCCAATCGAAACCGCAAAAATAAGGTGAGCATAAAGGCAACGAGCACCGAACCTTGAATTAGGTTTGATAGCATCATGTCCAGTCGTGCATTAAGGTAGTAGGTTAAATCTACTAACACTTCAATTTGTACATCTTCGGTAAATGACTGATTTTTTTGTTCGATGTATGCTTTGACGGTTTCTGCAACGGGAATGGTATCTTGTGTTTTTGTGGCCTTGACCGCCATTGAGATAGCATTCATGCCGTTGTATTTAAAGTATCTTTCGCCCTCTACGAAGCAGTCATTAATATAGGCTACATCACCAAGGGTCACGCGAGCACCACCCGCGCCTATTTTCACTGGAATCGCAGCAAATTCTTCACCGCTGTAAAACTGGTTTTCAACACGTACCGATACGAGGCCTGCATTAGTGCGAATTTGTCCCGCTGACATGTTTGCTGAATAGCTATTGATTGCACGAGTGATATCAGAAATTGACAGGCTATATTTTCTAAGCGTATCTGGCTTTATTTCTATGGCAATTTCGTCATCAGGTGCTGACATTTGCACAAGAGACACATTGCCTAGCTGCAATAGCTCATCTTCTATTTCTTTCGCAATTTTCTTTAAATCTGCAAGGGGAAGATTACCGACTAAAGGCATTTCAATAACGTCTTGTTGAAACTCTACCTGCGAAACATTGACCGGCTCCATACCAGCTGGAAAGGTAGCAATGCCGTCTACCCGCAGTTTTACCTTATCAAGGACGTCCGTGAGCTCTGCTTTTGTTTCAATCTCAAGACTGACAGTGCCGCTACCTCTAAACGCCCGAGAAACCGTGCGTTTAATTTCTGTGATGTCTTTAATGGCTTCCTCAATCTTTATAAAGATACTCTCTTCTATTTCTTGAGGGGAGGCGCCAGGATAATTTGCATTAATGGTGATGTAGTTAATTTCAATGTTGGGAAACATTTGACGTTGTATGGTTAAAAAACTGGCAATGCCCATAATAATGATAAAAACCATTAATAAGTTTGCGGCAACTGAGTTTCGCGCAAACCAAGCGATAAGGCCGTGCTGAGTGTCGTTATGAGTTTCCATGGCGGTTCCTAAATTAGTTCGCTTTCGCTGTCACTGAGTCGGAAAGGTTTTCAATAACTTTCACAGCCATGCCGTTTTGCGGATACTCGGGTAAATTCATTACCACTCTTTTTGGGTCAAAGTCGCCCTTGATCAAAAAGTCCCCACTGTCTTCACGAACCACGTTAACCTTATTTGAATGCAGGTTATTATCTGCATCTAAGGTCCATAACTTTCTATTGGTAACCAGCTCTTGAGGAATGCGAAATACATCTTTTAGTACTTTGCCCTCAAACGTTACCGACGCGTAGGAACCAAACTTTATCGTTGGGCCGTTAGAGTTAATGGCGTAAGGGTCGTTAATGCGAGCAACGAAATAAGACATCCGAGTGTTATTATCTACTACGCCTGTATCACGGTGAATAACCCCTTTGAGCGATATACCTTCTGCATTGTTGTCCGATATGACGACTTCTCTGCCAAGTGAGTTGGCGTCAAGGAATTTGGTATCAAAGCCTGCAACGGGAAATGTCACTTCTGCAAACTCAATTTTGTTTAATACCGCCACGGGCGAGCCTTGGGTAACATAATCGCCAGTACTAATATTGCGTGACACAATAAGGGCATCGTAGGGCGCCTTTACTTTGCAATTCTCTAAGTCACGCTTGGCAAGTTTTAGTTGAGCTTGAGCTGATTTTAACCCGGCTTCTGCGCTCATCACCTGTGGTTTTCGAAGGTATAAGTCGGATACCTTAGAGTTGGGCATGGTCTTCGCTTCTCTTGCGGCAACATCCGCCTGCGCTTTTTCTTGGATCAGTTGAGCCTCTGCACTGGCCACGTTAGCTTGTGCAAGAAGTAGCGCAGCCTCATAGGCGTCGGGCTCTATGGTAAATAATGTTTCTCCCCGGCGCACTAAACCGCCGCTGACAAGTTTCGGGTTCCATGTTTGAACTTCGCCGGATACTTGTGCTGAAAGGTTGGTGGTTTCTAAGGGGGTAACCTCTCCGTATGACGTAAGCTGTATTCTTACGTCTTCAGGAATCAAAGAATCGATGGTGACGGTAGGTCGCGTATCAATTTTTTCGGCGGCCGTATTGTCGGCAGCTGATACTTCAATACCTTTCATACCTGCGTACCCGAGGATAAGAATGCCTATGGGTAATACAATTTTCATCAATTTCATTGTTTAGTCTATGTGGTTACCGAGTCTGCCTATAGTCTAGCGCTTATACCGATACATTTTCTATTATATTTGTAACTAAACATGACCTTACAAAGAAAGCACTGAGACAGCTAAAAACGCAGACGCTAGTGGAGAAGGGGGGTTATGACAATGTCATCGACTATCGAAAAATGTAAACAGTTATTTTAACTGTCGGAGTAAACCACGACCTTGTTGCGGCCAGACTCCTTTGCGCGGTAAAGGGACATATCTGCATGTCGTATTCCATCGGCTAAAGGTATTTGGGAGGTTATCTCGCAAACTCCAAAACTACTGGTAATGTGCATATCATGATCCGATATGGCGATAGGCGCAAAGCTTAAGACCTCGCGTAGCGCTTCTAATACGTTCGCAGCTTCGCTAGCGGATGTTTCTGGGAAGATAAACATAAACTCTTCGCCGCCCCATCGAGCAAGAATATCTTGTTTTCTTAGTCGAGCACTAAACGTTCGAGAAATTTTGCGAAGGACTTCGTCGCCGGCTTCGTGACCGTATGTATCATTGATGCTTTTAAATCTGTCTATATCGGCAATGGCTATTGAGAATGTGTTGCTGCTTCGCTGAATTCGCGCATATTCACGTTCTAATGCGTTTTGCGCACCGCGCCTGTTAACGAGCTTGGTTAAGTGGTCATGATTAGCCTGTTGCTCAAACTGTTCTGACAAATCTAACGCAATATCGTAACTTTTCTGTCTGCTGTATTCGTAAAAAGCAGAGAGAAATGTCACCGTTAAAAACGAGTAGAGTAAGCGAGATTTAAACGCGTAGGAGTAAGACGCAATAAGCAAAGACTCATTGAAAACAAAGAATAACAGGGTGCAGGCGATGGTAAATAAAAGTAGCGCAAGAAGACCTCGTACAACCCCCGCGAAAAACATGGTCACCGGCGGGACCAAGTAAATCCATAAAGGCCCGGTGTTATCTTTTCCGCCGGTAACGAGTAAAAGAAATACCAAAATCATTAAGCACGATATCAACAGGGTAATAGACACTGTGCGTGAGCGCCGCGTTCCAAATTGAATTTGAATGCGTTGGGAAAGAGCAAAAACAACACTCGCTGTTAGCAGAATGATGGCGAGAGGGAGCTCTTGCGCAACTAGGGCCCTAATTCCTAAAAAGAAGGTGATGGACACACCAACTGCGGAAAATAGATTCACTACCATGATCCTGCGGTTAGTCTCATCTTTATAGTGATGCTTGACGCCGCTCGTCACATATTTTTTAAAAATACTAATCATTGTGCTTATTTAGCTCTAGCACTTTCTGCAATTTCAGTGGACAACACGGCCAAGGCTCTTCGCATGGCGATAACACTGGCAGAAAACCCATCTTCTTCTAGCGTTGTTTCAATAAAAAATGGATAGCGACCTTTTTCTGGTTGCTCGGTAGACACGATAAAATGACCTTTCAATACTACGTTGCCATTGAAAGTGCTAACGAAGTCGGAAATGTGAATGCTAAGTTCAACTGCACTCTCGCCCTGATAGTCTCTATTTGTGAGTACTACTAGATTGTCGTTGGTAAGCTGATCTCGTAGCGTCTTGCGTAGCCCTTCTTCAAAGGGTTCTGCCCAAAGGTGAGTCGTAGAAATATGCAGGTTTGTATCACTTACTTGATACACCAGCCCTCGATGCTTGAGATAGTCGGGTAGGGTAATACTCGTTATCAGCAGTGGGGTGCTCTTTTCTAGTGAATCTGCTGATGACTTGAAAGAACCTTCCGACTGCGTGGATGAAACTGCAGAATGAAGCAAGTAATAAGAGAGAGACGTTTGAGTGCTTGTGCAGCCAGATAATGCAAAGAATAGCGAAACAATAACTAATGCAAAAGTATTGTGTCGGGTTTTCGAAAGAAGCCCAGTCGTCATTTTTATTTTATTTTGTCCCTTCACGCGCTTTCCCTAACTATCAAAATACGCCAATTGGCTAACTTACGATAATTTAGCCTAATATTTCAACGCACTGTAAACTAATTTTATCGTTATTTCTCTTGTGCTTTAGGCTGAATATCTTCGCCACCGTCTTTTGAAAAGATGAGGCTATTCGGTGACTGATTCAACTTCAGCAGCAAGGGTTGAATGTTTCTCAACGTATCTTGCAGCGTATCTACCGTCTCTTTTATTTCCGACTGATTGAAGCCGCCATCACTATAGTTCTTAAGTAGACTGTCCAAACTTACCAGTACTTGGTTTAAATTGCCATTGAGCGCCTTAGCGTCAATGTCTTCAATAAGAAGGTCGAAGTCGGTGCTTGCGGTTTCCACCGACTCTGCTGCCAGCTTCATGTCCTCTACCGCTAACTGTACGTTTGCCACCATTTCTTTGAGCGGCAGTTGATTTATCTTATCGAGAATGGCATCTGCTTTTTGCGTAAGCTGGGTAAATTCATTGCTTACCGTTGGAATAACTTCGTAACCATTCACTATCGAAACTTTGCCACTACCCGCTGCATCAGGCACATGCTGTAAGTCTACATATAGACCTCCGGTAAGCACGTTCCCCATTCTCAACGTGGCCCGTAAGTCTCGCTCTAGCCAGTTACGCAAAGTCTGCTTAATGGCACTCAGCCCCTCTTCGGTATCGGGCTGTCGAGCTTTGCCTGGGTAAATGTTGATGAGCACTGGAATAGGGTAGTCTTGTTCTAATATATTGCCTTCTATCGCGGACAGCGAGTTAATCCCCGTTACATTGCCAATTTCAATGCCGCGATATTCAACTGGAGCTCCAACAGTGAGGCCTCTGACACTTTCATCAATTAACAACAGGTATTCAGCGGCAACTTTGTAGCGCGCGTCTGAAGCGGCCGTGTTGTCTTCGTAAATGGTGAAAAATGCATTTTCAACTACAAGCTCACCTTTTGGCACACCATCGGGAATACCAAATGTTATACCGTTAGCAAGGAGGGTTTCCAGACTGCCGGTTTCAACGCTAACGCCACTAGATTCAAGCTGAAGCTTCACGCCACTCACATCCCAAAAGCGGGTATTTACGGTAATTAACTTATGGTAAGGCGCTTCGATAAATGCGTCGTAATAGACCACACGTTCTTCAATGTTAAAGGTTGCATCTTCAAACTCGCCAACTTTAAAACCCTTGTAAATAATAGGGTCGCCCGGTTTATAAGCAAACTCATCATCGCTTCGCAGCATCACGTGAAGCCCGGGCGTGCCAGGCGGGGTGACTGGCGGTCGAGATAGGGCGTTAAAGTGCAGTTGCTCTTTGCCATTGTCATCGGCAGACATGGCAATGTAGCTTCCGGAAATTAACGTGTTTAAGCCCGAGACCTCGGAAAAGCTGATGCGGGGTGCTACCACCCAAAACTTTGCATTTTCATTGAGTAGGTGAGAAGCGCTGGCGTCTATTCTAGCGGTGACTAACACCCCGTCTAGGTCTGGCTTTAGTGATATTTTCTTAACCTGACCAATGTCCAGATCTCGCACTTTAATAGGAGTTTTATTGACCTCTATCCCTGTTGCAGAGTGCAGCTCGATAGTGATAAGCGGACCTTGATTTGTCCATTGGTAGTACACCATCCATCCACCAATTAGCGCCACTATAATAGGAATTAACCATATTCTAGATATAGATGATGTTGGTTTTACCGTCGCCTCGTTACTATTTGGATCGTTTGTGGTCATGGTAATTGCTTCCACTGCTGCCATATTAGCCGTGAGTCAAATGTCATTGCAGCTATCATTGTAATAAACACTACCGCACAAAATGCGAGAGCCGCTTGGCCAGGATAAATGGATAGCGTGTTTCCCATTTGTATAAGAGAAACCAGTACTGCTACCACAAAAACGTCAATCATCGACCACCGCCCAATGCCCTCGGTAAGTCGATAGTATCGTGTGCGCAACTGTTGCGAGTTGGTTCGCTGTCGCTGAACTGAATAATTCAGCCAGGCTAATATTAAAATTTTAGCCACCGGCACAACGACGCTGGCGATTAAAATGATAATAGCCACGGGGTAAGACCCCGACTCCCATAAGGAAATTACTCCACCAATAATCGTGTTAGGCGTTTCTTGCCCAAAGATTTCAGTATACATAATTGGCAGTAAATTGGCAGGGATATACAAAATGCACGATGTGATAAGCAAAGCCCACGTGCGCTGAATACTGGCGTCTGCTTGGGCCACGGTTAATGGCTTTGGCGTTGGTGGCTTACCTTGTTTTAGCCACATTTCATAACGTGTCGGGTCAAATTGCATAATAGCCAGCGTAGTGAATGCACTAAAGCCAACAAAAGCAAAAAAAGATAGCCCTATCGTTACATCGGCTAGTTCGTTTATTTTAATTAGGCTAACAAGAGTACCGATTAAAAAGATTTCTGCCATGCTCCAAGGAAGCAGTGCTTTTACGAAAGAGAACAAACGGAATAGGTAAAATGGCCGCTGTTGCTTAAGCTGTGCAAGAGAAAGCCAGGCTAAGCCAATAAGCACCAATCCAGGCAATAAAACGGTGGCTAGCCCTGTGATAATCGCCAACGAAAAGTAGTCGTTTTCAATGAGCACAGTGATACCGCTTGGCAAATCGATGCTGTGCTTTTGCCCGCTGGCTTTAAAGGTAAGAAAGTTAAATGGCAGTGAAAGTAACAAAAACAATAACGCACTAAGGGCATAAGCGTGCAATTTTTCAGTGGCATTGTTTTTGAAAAAAATCAGCGTATGGGCACATCGAGGGCATGTCGCTCGTTGACGATGGGCGAGCGTGGGGATACTCACACTAGTGTGGCATTGGTCGCACACTATTGTTAATTGCTCTGGGTTTTCCATACTAGTCGCTAACGACATCCGTTATGTGTTATATCAACAATATAAAGCATTGATATTTAGTGTCTACAAAATAGCGTAGTGTATACATAAATAGACTATCTTCATTGGGTAAGTACACACGTTAACTACTTGCCCACTAAAAAAAACGCAGCGCTAAGGCGATTATTACACCCGTGATGATAAGCTGGACTAAGCAGAAACCCATAATGTCTTTGGCTTTTAAACCCGCTATCGCTAGCACTGGTAATGCCCAAAATGGCTGGATTAAATTTGTCCACGCATCACCCCAAGCAACGGCCATCGCAATGCGAGAAATATCTGCCCCTAATTCGGCTGCTGCAGGAAGCACCACTGGCGCTTGCACTGCCCACTGACCGCCGCCAGAGGGGACAAAAATGTTCACTATACCTGCGCTAATAAAGGTAAGCACCGGAAGCGACTGGGCAGAAGCAAAGCTAATTAACCACTGAGACATACTTTCAGCCAATCCAGACTGTACCATGACGGCCATAATGCCGGCGTAAAAAGGAAACTGAATAATAATTCCACTGCCGCCTTTCACTGCCTGCTGCAGACTTTGCAGCAAACGTTTGGGTGTACCGTGTAGAGCAATAGCCAAAAACAAGAAAATAGTATTCACAATGTTGAGGTTTAAACCGCCGTCTTTTATAAAATAATTAACAAGGTACGCTATCCCCAAAACGCCAATGAGAATGCCCAGAATTTTACTGTTTTCTAACGTATCAGCGGGCCTTTCATTGCTTTTTACTTGTTCTTGGCCATTTTCTTTTTCTATGCCTTGTTCTTGTTCTATGCTATCGATGAGTTTGTCTGGGCTGACAATAACGCTGTCTTGATGTGATGGCAGCATAAGCCAATTTACCAGCGGAACAACAATAAAAAGAATGCAAAGCAGCGCAATATTAAACCCACTGAAAAGGGTATCGCTTGTGCTAATTACACCGATTTGGTTTTCACTAAAGTGACCCGGTGTGGCAATAGTAAGGGGTACTGAACCCGCAAGGCCGCCATGCCAAACCAAAAATCCTGAATAGGCACTGGCCACAAGAAGTCGATAATCCACGGGAGTTTTTCGTGCTAAGGCTTTGGCAAACAATGCCCCCACAACTAATCCGAAACCCCAGTTTATCCAGCTTGCCGAGAGTGAAACAAGGGTCACCAATAGAATTGCTTTTCCCGGCGTGTTGCCAAGGTGAGCCAGCTTTTCTAACAGCATTCGCATGAACGCAGTAGAAGCCAGCATAAATCCAGTGGCAAGTACCAGCAACATCTGCATAGAAAATGTGAGTAGTCCCCACAGGCCATTTCCCCATTGTTCAACAACAGTAACAACAGGTTGTTGCTCAATGATTACAGCGGCTAAAAAGACGCAAATAGTCAGAATAAGAACAAAAATAAACGGGTCGGGCAGGTAACGCTCAACCAGTTTTACTAAAGGTTTGGCAGCTCTATTTAACATTGTTTTTTAATTTATTTTTGTTAAGAGATTGCTAAAGCATAACGTATCTTTCGCATTTACCCTATACAGCAGTATAGGTAAATAGAAATTGAATTGGCGTAAACAAAAAAGCCCGCAAAAGCGGGCTTTAACGATAAATATTAAGCAACTCTTTTTTAGAAGCTTGCATTGCCGGGTGTGCGAGGGAAGGGGATCACATCACGTACATTTTGCATTCCAGTTACGTAAGCAACTAAACGTTCGAATCCTAAACCGAAGCCTGAGTGAGGAACGGTGCCATAGCGGCGAAGGTCGCGATACCACGCGTAGTCTTCTTTTGATAGTTCCATTTCTTCAAGGCGGGCGTCAAAAACATCAAGACGCTCTTCACGTTGAGAACCACCAATAATTTCACCAATTCCTGGAGCCAATACATCCATTGCAGCAACGGTTTTGCCGTCGTCATTAATGCGCATGTAGAAGGCTTTAATATCTTTTGGATAGTTTTGCATGATAATAGGCGCGCCAACATGCTCTTCTGCTAGGTAGCGTTCGTGCTCTGATGAGAGGTCAATGCCCCACTCAACTGGGAATTCAAAGGTTTTGCCACAGTTTTGTAAGATTTCGATAGCATCAGTGTAGTCCATGCGCACAAATTCAGAATTCACTAGGCTTTCAAGACGCTCTATTGCATCTTTCTTTATTCGCTGGGCGAAGAACGCCATATCGTCGGGAAGTTCTTCTAGCACGGCCTTACATACATATTTGAGCATGTCTTCTGCAAGTTGTGCCACATCGCTTAGGTCGGCGAAAGCCACTTCAGGCTCAATCATCCAAAATTCAGCAAGGTGACGTGACGTATTTGAGTTTTCAGCACGGAAGGTTGGGCCGAAGGTATATACCTTAGACATTGCCGTACAATAAGTTTCAACGTTAAGCTGCCCACTTACTGTTAGGTAGGTTTCTTTGCCGAAAAAGTCCTCAGAATAATCAACATTGCCCTTGTCGTCATGAGGAAGGTTCATCATGTCTAATGTTGAAACACGGAACATTTCACCCGCGCCTTCGGTATCGCTTGCCGTTAAAATAGGCGTTGAAATCCAATAATAGCCCTTCTCGTGGAAGAAGCGGTGGATAGCTTGTGATAAACAGTTGCGTACGCGAGTTATCGCACCAATAACGTTAGTACGAGGACGCAAGTGTGCGTATTCGCGAAGGTATTCAATGCTGTGTCGCTTAGCGGCCATCGGATACGTATCTGGATTTTCTACTAATCCAACAACGTCAACTTCTGTAGCATCTATCTCAAGGGATTGGCCTTGACCTTGTGACTCTTTTACTGTGCCGGTAACCGACAGCGAACAGCCAGCCGTAAGGCGCTGGATGTCGGCGTAATTTGACAGAGAGTTTAGCGCAATTACTTGAACCGGATCGAAGCAGCTACCATCGTGTAGCGCGATAAATGATAAACCGGCTTTAGAATCTCGGCGTGTTCTCACCCAACCTTTAACGGTTACCGATTCGCCAACGGCGTACTTACCTTTAAGTACGTCAACAACGGGCGCGTGCGTCATGTTAGTTTCTCCGTCTTACTGTTTCTTGGCTGCTATGTACTATCATTAGTCACATAAACGCAGTGTGCAAAATGCACGAAAAAATGGTTTTTGGTCAATGTTTTGGATTTTTTTGCCGATAAAATAACACAAATTTAAACGTGGCTTTCTAGACGCACGGCTGCCAATACAATGGCGAAGGTGCTTTAAATGAGAAGTCTGCCACAATCCAATAGCACGCTAGTATACTCAACCATAAGCTGGATGCCAGAGAACAGAGTGACAAATGGGAAATAAAAATGTTTCTTTATCAATGAAAGGCGATGAAAAGGACAATATGAGCACAAAGCCGTTACACCATAGCGAAGATAGACGGAAAACCCCTCATGGAGATACTTTGTTTTACAAGATCATGCTTGGGCTTAATATTGCAGCTTGGGCGGGCCTGGTTGTGGTATTGATTCTGTTTCACTATGCTCGCCCAGAATTCATTACCGGGGTGCAGCAATACTGGGGCGTAGAGGGCGATAACACGTGGACCATGTCATACGTGGATGCCATGGTTGTGTTGCTTCGCATATGTTTAGTGTTGAGTTTAATCAGCACCGTGATGCGGGCAAGAAGAAGCCGCCGAAAAAACGACAGCTTTGGTATTAACTTAATCATTCTCACAATAATTGTGGCCACCAGTTTAATCACGTTGGCCACAACAGTGAGTTAGCTTTTTTGTTGGTGGAAAGTTTAAATGAAAGCCACTTGTATGAGCCAATAGGTGTACGCCATATAGGCTAGCACGAAAGCTCCCCCTTCAACGCGGTTAAGTCGTCCTTGGCGCTTAATACCGATACAAAAGATAAATAAGGCCACCGTGGATGCAAGCATGACGACAATGTCTCGATAAATAAAATCTGAACTCACGGCCATGGGCTGAATGGTGCCGGCAATGCCTACCACAGCAAGGGTGTTAAACATATTAGAGCCAATCACATTGCCAATGGCTAGGTCGTGCTCTCCCTTTTTAACGGCAATAAGCGAAGAGGCGAGCTCTGGCAATGACGTACCAATAGCAATAACCGTAAGCCCGATAATAGTGTCGCTGACACCAAAAAACGTAGCAACTTCCACTGCACCCCATACCAACATGCGTGAGCTTGCAACAAGCAGCAGTAAACCGGCAACAAGCCAGATTACATGGGTTTTCACTGTGCCCTCGGAGGCATTGATCTCGTCGTTGTATTCGTCGGCGAGTGCGTCTTTGTCGCCTTTCATCCCGTGGTAAATGCTCCACGAAATAAGCAAGACGAATAATCCTAATAGTGAAAACGCATCGTCTTTAGAAACCTGTTGGTCGAGTACCTGCCAAGCAGCAAAAAAAGTGATGCCAAGTAACACAGGCAGTTCTTTTTTGATTATTTCTGATTTCACTGCAATAGGGCTAATAACAGCGGTTAGCCCCAATATAAGTAAGATGTTAGCAATATTAGACCCATAGGCATTCCCCAACGCGATACCTGAGTTTCCTTGGAGTGCAGCGAATATGGAGACAATGATTTCCGGGGCAGACGTACCAAAACCGATGATCAGCATACCTATCAATAGCGGTGATACGCCGAAGTGATTTGCCACCGAGGCAGCGCCACCCACAAACTTTCCTGCGCTCCACAGTAGTACCGGTAAACCAATAGCAATAGCCAAGCAGGCTAAAAACATACTTTCTCCTTAAATCTGCATCTATTATGTGCGGTCTATTAACACTGTTCTGTAAACAGGTTCTTTCTTTTACCTAGTATCGCAAATGCTACTCTTTTTTGTAATACAGAAAACGCAAAGGCAGTGAAAAAGATATTCGCCCTAGGCTATGATGACTGGCTTTATACGATCATTCGAAACGTACAGCGCACATTACCCTATTGAGTTTTTAACCTAATGTAACGTTTATGCCCTGTTTCTGAGTTTTCAAAAAGGCCTTCGCACTCGTGTTTATACTTGTGCTGTATGGACTTGCTTTAAAAATTGTGCGATGCCAATTTTGGCTCAATTTTTGAAAGAAGCTTTTGATAGGTACTAAAGCGAAAACACTGCAACAAAAACACAGTGAAATTGCGTTTTACTTACGTCGCGCCATCTCTTAATACGAAGAGACTAGGAGAGTTGCCCGAGCCTCATGGGTGTAGCTCGTGGGGGAAGCTCGTGGGGGGAGAGCATGGATGTAGCTCATAGGTGCAGTTGCGGGCCTAATTAAAGCGCTTATGTATAGATTGTTAGTCATAATGAGGGTTTTCAACGTCGCTAATGCCAGCATTGCTTGTGTGGTTTTTACACTGCGCTGAGCTAATATCTACATGGCGCTTCGCTAGCATTCACATAAATGAACACAACTAAAGATAAAAAGGATTGCGGGATGTCTCTTTCTAGAAGCGATAGGTTTAGTGCTGATATGCACAAAAGAACATGGTTCACGGTTATTGTGGTAACTGTTTTACTTCTTATATTAGCACGCGTAGGCGCGCCATACGCAGTTCAATATTATATCAATCAACAAATTAATCAGACGAAGGGCATAACGGGGCAGGTCGGCGACGTAGATTTACAATTGTATCGCGGCGCCTACGCAGTTGACGATATTGAGATTTATGCCGTTGACGAGCAGTCATCGCCTAAGCCGCTACTGTCTGTGAAAACACTCGATTTCTCGCTAGCATGGTCGGCGGTATTAAACGGCAATTTAGTGACTAATATGGTGTTTAGCCAACCAAAGGTAGTTGTTTATGACAAAGACACCACGACACCGGAGCAAAACCAACAAGTTAAAGATGAACGAACGTGGATTGGACTTGCCAATAATTTAGTGGTGTTTTCTATCGATACGTTAAAAATTATCGACGGTAAAATATCGCTAGTTAATCAAACAAAGAAGGGTGAAATACCTACCTATATTGCAAACATCAATGCAGATATAAAAAACATTACCAACGCACAGAATTTGACGAAAACGTTAGTGACCAGCGTTGACGTTAAAGGAGATTTGATGGGAGAGGCAACCCTCACTTTAGTTGGAAAGTTAGACCCTTTTAGCGAACAGGCTAACTTTGATTTTAATATGGAAGTACAACGCTTTTCGGTCAAGCAGATACAAACGGTATTTAATGTATACACGCCATTTGATATTGAGGCCGGTGGCATTGATGGCGCTATGGAGTTAGCGGCAAAAAGTAATGAAGTTAACGGTTATGCTAAAGCCGGTGTTTACGATTTAAGTATTTTTTCTTGGCGGGAAGATGCAGAAAAAGACGATGACGGATTATTTACCATTATTTTTGAGGGCGGTGCCGATTTGCTAAGTGCAATACTTGAAAATGATGAGTCTCAATTAGTCGCTGCGCGAATACCTATTGAAGGTACGCTGGATAGTACTGATATTTCTACTTTCCAAGCGGTGGTTTCAGTATTGAAGAATGCATTTTTTGACGCAACGAAAATGCAAGTCGACGATATCGTTTCCTATGAATCAGTCACAACAAGCTCCTCAGAGGAGGAGCAGTAATGTTGCGTTTTTCTGTAGGAGGGTTTCTATTCACCTATTTTTGTTAGTCGTGAGCTTCAATGAATTTTAACCAGTGAGGAAAGACTTCCATTTGTTGGAGTGTCAGTTTGATACATACAAATATCGGCACCGCCAACAGTACACCCAACATGCCCCAGATCCAGCCACTGACAAAAAGCCACACTATGATAACCAGCGGGTTAATCTGCATACTTTTGCCTAAAACCGTTGGGGTTACTATTTGAGATTCAATGGTATTCAAAGTAAGGAATATCCCAACAGGAAGCAGCGCTGTACTTGTTATTCCAAACTGCAGCGTACCAACAAGCAACAGTATACCAACACTAATTATAGAGCCCATATAAGGGACAAAGTTTAATAGACCGACGATGGCGCCCCACAAAATAGCATCGCGAATATTAAAGTACGAAAGGCCGACTGCTGTTAGAACACCTAGTGCACAATTAATAATACTGATGGTTAAAATATAGTGAGACAGAGCCTGTTGAATACTTCTAATCAACAGTTTAGCTCGCTCTCTATTTTTGATTATTGGAAAATCATTGATGACAACTTTCGACAGTGGTGGTCCAAAAATAAGAAGAAAGAGGGTTAGTACCACGGCGCCTATTACCTGTGCGAGAAAAAGCGGAGCAGCCAGCAACATTTCAAAGATCATTTGCCTGCTACCTTGTTTAAATTGCTCTTCTACAGCCGAATCGTCGGTTTTTTGCGTTGGCTCTTTTTCAAACCACGGGTATGCGGTATTACTCGCTTGGCTTTCCTGCAAGGTTGTATCGCCGTGCATCACGGAACTTATCATCGAGAGTTCTTCAGCGATCTGCTCGGCCAATAGCGGTAGGGATTTTATCCATCGCTCAGCCGGCTCCGAAAGTTCGAATGCCAAAAAAGTTAATGGCGTAACCAACATCGCTAGAAGAACTATAGAGGAAACGGCCCGCGGTATGAACAGCCGTTTGAGTCTGGTTACAAGAGGGCTCAACAGTAATGCAACCAACATTGAAAAAACCACTGGAATGATCAGCGACTGAGCGAAATACAGCGTGTAGAGTGTAGCAAGCGCGACTAAAACAATAAGAAGCCTTACAACTCGAACATCTCTTGTTTTTACCTTGTATTCGTCATGCCTATTTAAAAGTGGATTTTCCTTCATTGTGCTGTCCTTATAATGTGAAGAATGGGTTGATACTTCAGTCGTTAAGTCTCAATTATTAGCTATCTGTTTTTCGATATCGGCCCTCGAAACCACAAAAAAAACCGAACCCCATTAAACCAACGCCCAGGGCACTTACCATCCATGGTCCAAAGGGTTGAACCAATAATGTGGATACGGCTTCAGGAAGACCACCTGCTTTTTCGGATTTTTGCGCGATAGATGCATTCATAAAGAAGACACCAACCATCAGATACACCACGCCCCGACAGGCAAAGCCTAAGCGGCCGCACCACACTACTATTTTACTTTGTAAGGCAGGCATAGAGCTTATAAATTTATCCATAAAATCCGTTTTTACTACATGTTTAAACTGAATGAGAGAAAAAAGGATAACTGCCAAACTGATTGCGCCAACAAGTATCGCTCCCCATGTTGTTTGAAGAATACTCTCTCCAACTTGCTGCTGTTGCTGTTTAGAATCGTCTTGTAGTGACATTAGCACTTTTATTGATACATAAGTTGCTGAGCCGTAGGCGATGGCAGAAAAGAAATAGAATAGGCGCATGAGGACATCTTTTGGCTTTGTCATACCAAGGTTGCCAGGATTAGTAACACCTTGAGCTAGACGCCACGCTACATAGCAGGCAAAACCTACAGTAACAGCGGTGAGAGAGACCGAGCCAAACGGGGTATACAAGATCTCTTGAAAGACTGATTTTTTCGTCACTTCTTCAGCTCTTGTGGCGGTGAACGCAACAAGCAGTGTAAGAATGCCGAGAACACAGTACACAATGCATTTTGCTGAATATCCAATGCGAGCAATAACTTTAGTCAGAAACGTGATGTCCATATACTTATCTAATTTGCTTTGTAGTGGCTGTGATAATGACAAAGACCTGTGCAAGCTATGCGCCATGGGTACAAAGTGTTGAGTAAATATATGAGGATGGCGAAATATACTTGTTTTGTATTCTCAATTCTTTTTTAAGGGCAGGCAAGATAAGGCTTGGAAAGCATTTACCGCTATTTTCTAGAGTTTAAAAGCAAAGTGGTTCGGATAAGAACGCGTGAAATATAATATCTGTGCCACCGTGCACAGAATTACATTAAGAAGTATTTACACTATTCGCTGTAATATCTTTATTCGGCACTGCTAACGCAATGCGCAAGCGCTGATGTTTGAATACAAGTCGAACGTAAATACAAATCGAACCCTAATATAAATTGAAAAGTACCGTTAGTTTTTTTCCGCAAGCCAAGCGTCGACGCTTTTAAGCCAGACCTCATACAAGCTATCTGAATTGGCGTACTGCTCGAACACGGCTTTTAATTCTTTTGAATGGCGAAGGGAGACAAGTGCTTGATTAATGTGGTTGAGCTTATCTACTGCCGCGCTATTGTTGCTTAACGCTAAGGTATGAACACCGCTGGGGTGGAACTCTTCACTGACTTGTTTCATGCACTTAGGCGTTGCGGCCTTGTTGTAATTGACACAGTAGTAATTAATTATGCTAGTGCCAAAGAATAAGTAATCTAATCTGTTTCCTTTCAACATGTCATAAAGCTGCGGGCGATGAACCGTAGAATAGATATTTTTAAAACCTAACTCTTTAGCCAGTGTTTCTTGAAGGGAATTTGCAGACACACCTATGGCACTGTTTTCTAAATCAATGTCGTCAAAATGGGTAACAGGATTACTAGGCTGGGTGAATATCGCCGAACCTTCAGCGATAAGGGGTAGCGAAAAAGAAGCCCATTTTTCTCGCTCAGCAGTCTTTAATGCACCAAAAACCATGTCCACTTTGCCGTCTTTGATTCGCTTCATAGACGCTCGCCACGAAGATGGCTGAAGCTCAAGCTGATATTTCGCATGTTGCGTTGCTAGCTCAAAAAGCTTCCAGGAAATACCGTAGGATTCAGACGCTTCTACATACCGCTTATGATTTTCAAATACCGTAATGCTCACGGTATTGTTTGCAAATGCGGGTAATGCACTTGCTAGTAAACTGACTAGCGACAGAAACAGTAAAGACCATGACAATCGGCTTTTAAGGCGGCACATTAAAGGTTTCAAAACTGGTTCACTACAACATTCTCTTCTGACACGCTAGCATTGTGTAGAAACTGAACCTGCATTGCAATATGACCAAGCCAGAACGTTTCTAAAGTACAAGGGTTCTTCAATCTAAGCGCTTTAAATTAAGCATTCCTGTGGCCTTGCGCTTAATCGGGGCTCAATGTTTAAAAACAGTAAGGACCACAGTGTGTGCATGTATGCACCAAAATTTGCCAGCTGTAAACATTGATTAGTGATGAACGTGAGTAATATTGACCTTTTTGTTTAACGTTTTAAGACGTGAAACAAGCTGAGACAGTTCTTCCACTGAACCTGAATAGTTTATCTTCTTGTTCATTTGCTTACCTTTCACCGCTGTGTGAAATAAAGCGTCGCTTTCAAAACATGCGGTTTTTCTGTCAAGTGCGTTCCACTCTTTCTGCAAATCGGTGGGAATAGAGTGGCGTTTAGCGTACAACTTGTCTTTAATTTGCAACACTTTTCCGATCAATACTTGTGCGTCAGTTGGCATAATTGTTTCTCCTTAAGCTATCAAACACGAATGAGGTATTGCGCTTTTTAATGAAGAATAAGTTCTTCAAAAGCATATGTACCAGGAGCACGGTTGGTGCTGATATACGTACTCATTCGTTAACCTTCATCTAATAATCTGTATTAACAAATACGTTATTACTATCTAAGATGTTGCATCATCAATGCCAATTTGCAGTTACAACGTGTAAATGCGCGTTAGAGGCAAAGCAACATCGTCAATGAATGATAAACACAAGTAGACTACTTGTAAGAGAAGGGTTTTGAAGAGCTCTTTAACTTTTTGGCTTGGCAATAGCAAAAATGAGGGGTCCAAATAAGCAGGTTGAGCAAGATAGCGGTTACTAAACTAAAAATGACCGAAGCCGGCGTGAGGGGAATGGAAGGGCGAAAGTTATCGACTACTTTTTTTAACGTTGAAAACTGTTCTGGGTTGGCCATGTAGGTCAATTTTTCAAAGTAGTGACCATACTCAAGGGTACGCATTCCTTGCTCTAAAGAGTCAATCATTGAAAAGCGCTGTGCTTTTTGCGAGGCGTTATCTCTTACTAAGGCTTCGTCATTCTGTTGGAGGCTGTCTAACATGGCTTCAACAGATGAAAAGCCATGCTGCTTTGCTAACTCAGAAGACAGGGTGACTTCATCTCGTATAGCATCGTAATAGCCATTAAGGTACTGCCTGTAATGATCGGCAAGAATGGGCACTTGTAGCGTAATAATAAATAAAACAGCAAAAACAACTTTATCTAAAACGCGCGTGATCATTAGTTAACCTCAAATTTAATACAAATGTGACAGCGATTTGCTTGGCATCCATACCAGCAAATATGTACTCAACAAAGCATGCATTAACGCTAAAGACTCCCATTACCGCAGCAGCTGTGCTACTTCCTCGCAATGCGTAATACTTGGCGCATGCCATCATCGAAGTGCGTGGTGTATGAACCCCCACACCCTGATGACACCAAATCTATGTAGCCTTCGCATTAATAGCTCTTCACCTTAGTAACACTTTGCCTTAAAAGGTGTCGCTATTTAAAATAGTCATAAATAGCGTGAGTCAATCTACTTAGCTGCTCTGAACTTATTATGTATGGAGGCATAATGTATACCAATTTACCGAAGGGTCTTATCCATACACCGTGTTTCACAAAATGACGCTGTATTTTTGCCACGTTAACGGGCTGCACAGCTTCAACTACGCCAGTAGCGCCCAGCACGCGTACATCCGCTACACTTGGTAAGTCTGCACATTTTGCTAATTCGCTCTGTAATTGTTTCTCAATAGCCGGTATCTGCTGCTGCCAATGGTTTTCATTTATAATAGATAGGCTTGCATTAGCCACAGCACAGGCAAGCGGATTGCCCATGTAGGTGGGTCCGTGCATGAACACACCCGGCGAACCTTGGCAAACTCCCAATGCCACATCTTCAGTGCATATCGTTGCAGCCATGGTTAAATAGCCACCGGTTAAGGCTTTGCCTAAGCACATAATGTCTGGCGTTATACCCGCGTGCTCACAGGCGAACAGCTTCCCTGTGCGTCCAAAACCAGTTGCAATCTCATCACAAATAAGCAGCACATCATAGGTATCGCACAACTGACGACAGCGTTTTAAATATTCAGGATGGTACATGCGCATACCGCCTGCTCCCTGAACAATAGGCTCTAATATTAGCGCCGCCATTTGGTGGTGATTTTTTTCAAACAATTCTTCTAAAACAAGGATGTCGTCTTCGCTGAAGGTTTGACCGTAACGAGTCTGAGGGGCGGGAGCGAAAAATTGCTTGCTCAACACGCTTTCAAACAAGCTATGCATGCCGTTAACCGGATCGCACACACTCATTGCTGCAAACGTATCACCGTGGTAGCCATTGCGAGGTGCAACAATTCGCGATTTCTCGGGTCGCCCTTGGCATGCCCAATACTGAATGGCCATTTTAATTGCCACCTCAACAGACACAGAACCTGAATCAGCAAGAAAAACTCGTTCTAGCCCTGCAGGAACCATTTGTAGCAGGGTTCTACATACATCCACTGCTGGCTGGTGGGTAATGCCACCAAACATGACATGGGAAAAAGCATCTACCTGATCGTGAGCGGCTTTATTTAACATAGGATGATTGTAGCCATGTATTGCCGCCCACCAGCTAGACATACCGTCGACAAGGACCTCACCAGTAGAGAGCGTCAGTTCAGCGCCATTAGCCCCAGTGACTTCGTAGCATGGTAGTGGATTAACGGCAGATGTATACGGGTGCCAAATATGCTGTTTATCAAATTCAATATTATTCAAAATTTAACCGTTAGTAAATATTTTGGAATGGTCAGAGTTGACAACTTTGTAATGACGCATAGACTAAGCCAGCACTCTTAATTAGTAAAGGACAGTCCATGACACTGGCTTCAGCGCAAAATGCGCAAACGACAACAATTCGTAACGATTGGTCGAAAGACGAAGTAACCGCTTTGTTTGAAATGCCATTTAACGATTTACTCTTTCAAGCACAGGTCGTGCATAGGCAGCATTTTAATCCCAATGAAGTTCAAGTGAGCACGCTATTGTCGATTAAAACCGGTGCCTGCCCGGAGGATTGTAAATATTGTCCGCAAAGCGCGCGCTACGACACTGGGCTTGAAAAAGAACGTCTTTTAGAAATCGAAAAAGTGATTGAGCGCGCTAAAGAAGCAAAGCAAGTTGGCTCTACACGCTTTTGCATGGGTGCCGCATGGCGTAACCCTCGCGACCGCGATATGCCGTACATTGTAAGCATGATTGAAGAGGTGAAAAAGCTGGGCCTTGAAACCTGCATGACCCTTGGCATGCTTACCCGAGACCAAGCGGTTGCACTCAAACAAGCAGGGTTAGATTATTACAATCACAACCTTGATACCTCGCCAGAGTATTACGGCGATATTATTACTACACGCACATATGAAGACCGCCTAAATACCCTAGAAAATGTCAGAGAAGCAGGCATGAACGTATGTTCTGGCGGTATTGTTGGTATGGGAGAAACAGCAGCAGACAGAGCAAGTATGCTTGTGCAGCTAGCAAACCTGCCTGAGCAGCCACAAAGTGTTCCTATTAATATGTTAGTTAAAGTAAAAGGGACACCGTTAGACAGCGTTGAAGATTTAGACTACTTCGAGTTTATTCGCACTATCGCTGTGACGCGAATTATGATGCCTAAGTCTCACGTTCGCTTGTCTGCAGGTCGAGAGTCTATGAACGAACAGATGCAAGCCATGTGCTTTATGGCAGGGGCTAACTCTATATTTTATGGTTGTAAGCTGTTGACTACGTCTAACCCGGATACTCACGAAGACGTTATGCTGTTTAAAAAGCTGGGCATTAACACGGAAAGAACCCGCGACTTTTCTGACGAAGCCCATCAGCAAGTACTAGAAGAAGAAATTGCACAGCAAGCTGAGGGCGATGCTGACGCACTTTTTTACGATGCTAGTAAGCCAAAAGCTGCTAAAGCCTCTTTGAAAAACGAATCGAATACAGCAGAGGCCTGATGTCCTTTTCTTGGTTAGAAGATGCACTCACTCAGCGGGCCCAGGTGGGCTTGCTGCGTCAACGCGTGTGTCAGCAGTACGAAAAAGACAACGTTATATGTATTAACGGTGACCACTATCTCAACTTTTCCAGCAACGATTATCTTGGTATGCGCCAGCATGAAGGGGTGCTGCAAAGCTGGGTAGAAGGGCTTGCCCAATTTGGTGGCGGTAGCGGTGCATCACCGCTTGTTACGGGTCATACACAGGCTCACCTCGCGCTAGAGGCCACCCTTGCCGACGGGCTAAATCGTGAGGCGGCATTGTTATTTAGCTCAGGCTTTGCCGCGAACCAAGCCGTGTGTACGGCGCTTTTTGGTCAAGGTTCCCCAAGCGCGTCGGCAGCGCAATCGTCGGCTATTTTTGCCGATAAACTCATGCATGCTTCCTTTCTTGAAGGGGCTATGTCACTTAAAAAGAATGTCTCGCTTCGCCGGTTTCGACACAATAACGTTGAGCACTTAGCATCTTTGCTGTCTGCCCGTGGGTCGTTACACACTGATGCGCTGATCGCCAGCGAGGGTGTGTTTAGTATGGATGGCGACCAAGCGCCTGTAAAAGAGATAGCTGCATTAGCTGAGCAACACCGAGCTTGGTTTATGCTCGATGACGCCCATGGCATGGGTGTTTATGGAGACAACGGGTTTGGTACTGTTGAGGAACTACAGTTAAGTCAAAGCCAAGCGCCTATTGTAATGGGAACCTTTGGCAAAGCCATTGGAACAGGTGGAGCATTTATTGCGGGTAGTCAAACACTGATTGATTATTTAGTAAATTTCTCAAAACATTACGTTTACTCAACGGCCATGCCACCTGCGCAAGCAGTTGCCACCTTGTATTCGCTAACCCATATTGGCTCTGACACCTCTCGCCGTGAGAAGCTAGCGGTAAATATTGAATATTTCAGAGCGCGGTTTGCCCAAGAGTTTGGAGAAGGCTGCTTTGCCCATAACGCAGCGACCGCCGGCGCCCTTTCTTTGGTCGGTTCTAGAAGCGCAATTCAGCCTGTTATTGTGGGCTGCCCTGAGCGAGCTGTAGCGCTTAGTGATGCGTTAAAAGAGCGAGGAATGTGGGTTAGCGCTATTCGCCAACCTACGGTGCCGAAAAATGAAGATAGACTGCGTATTACTCTTACCGCCACCCATACCGAACAAGATATCGATATGTTAGTCGACGCGCTCGCTTTGGCGAATGGGGCTATATCGTGAATGAATTTTGCGCTCAAGCAGCGAACGCAGTGGTTCAGAAGGCAGGCGCAATGGTTCAGGAGAAAGGCCTGGATAGGCCAACCCCACTACAGAGCACAGGCATAAGTGAGAAAGCAGTCGCAGAGCGCTTTTCCAAGGCAGCCCCACGTTACGATAAGCTCGCGGCTATTCAACACACCATCGCGCAGCATGGGTTACACAACTTACCTGCCCAACTTGTTGGCAATGCCCTTGATATTGGATGCGGGACGGGTGTACACACCCAATCTCTCAACGCACGTGGCTTAGATGCTGTAGGCGTTGATATAGCCGAAGGGATGCTAGCGTTAGCGGGTACTAACTACCCTCATATCACTTTCAAACAGGGTAGTGCTCAAGCGCTACCTATAGCGAGTAACAGCATTGATGTTGTCTATTCATCTATGGCATTGCAGTGGGCCAACTGCCTAAATAGTGTCGCTGAAGAAGTGCATCGGGTACTCAACCATGATGCCATCGCAGAATTGGCCATTATGGTATCGGGTTCCTTTGAAGAGCTAACGCACGCGCGCAAACTAGCTCAGCTTCCTACGGCAATGACTCCATTACCCACTGCCGATGCTTGGAATCGTGCATTTCGCGGTGCAGGGCTAGCCGTAAAGCGAGTTATTACTCGAGACTATGTGGATAGCCACAGCGACATTATGTCTTTATTGCGCTCGGTGAAAGGCGTAGGGGCAGGAGAGACAGGCAAGCAACAAAAAGTGCTTAGTCGTCAGGATATTAAAAAATTGAGTATGGCGTATCACAATATTCATGGCGAAGTAGGGCGTCTTCCGCTTACCTATCGCGTATGTCATTTTAGATTGGAAAAAAATGCATGAAACAATACTTCATCACCGGCACAGACACCGAAGTCGGCAAAACCTACGTTACATGCAAGCTTCTTGAAGCAGCGTCGCAATTAGGGCACAAGGCGATTGGTTATAAGCCAATAAGCGCTGGGTGCGATCTTATTGATGGTGAATGGGTAAACGAAGATGCCGCCTCTATCCAGAAATCTAACAGCATTGATTTACCTATTAGCGAAATAAACCCCATTGCGCTTACACCGCCCATCGCTCCGCATATTGCGGCCGTTGAGGCGGACGTGTTACTAAGCGATAAAAAAATAATAAAGGGGCTGGGAAGCCTGCAAGCCTACAAGCCAGATTTGTTATTAATGGAGGGGGCCGGTGGCTGGCGTTTACCGCTGAATGTGGGCGATGAGACTAAGCCAACTCGGTTTTTATCTGATGTAGTGGCATCCATTGGTATGGACGTAATATTAGTGGTGGGTATGCGCTTGGGGTGCTTAAATCATGCCTTACTCACTGCCCAAGCAATTAGAGGTGACGGGCTTAACATTGCCGGCTGGGTAGCCAACGACATTACTGGCAATATGACCCGCTATGGCGATAATTTAGCGTCGCTAAAAGCAATGCTGCCAGAGCCGTTGTTAGCCGAAATCCCCTTCGGCCAACAGCCAAGCGACGACAGGTTAGCCCTCGCGATTGAGCAACTCTGTTAAATCTGCACCAGGAGCAATGGGCGATTTTTCATTTCCCAAAAATACATAACCTTCCTTATCCCCCGCTAGCTCGAGCTTACTGTCAGTCAGCGTAAGCGCAGTTCCTTCGCGTATTGCTACTACGGGGGCGCTGGGGTTCAGTGCTGTAAATTCGAAAAGCCGTTGGTCACGGGTTTCACCGTTATGGCCCTCTGGCTGATAGTCGGTATAGTGCGGATTTAACTGAAAGGGAACCACATTTAAAGCTTCAAAACTGGGCGGCTCAATAATAGGCATGTCGTTGGTGGTCCTAATTGACTGACCGCAAATGTTAGAACCTGCACTCCAGCCAATATAGGGAGTTGCGTCTGCGATGGCATGCTTGATGGGAACCACTAATGCACTGGCATATAAGGTTGAGAGTAGATGGAAGGTATTGCCTCCACCAACCACAATGCTTTGGCCGTTTTCTTTGGCACGATTAATAGCAGATACTGGGTCTTCTACCGTATGTAACCCAGTTACATTGCACTCTGGTAGTGCTTCTGCGACTTTATTTACGTACTCGTCGTAGGTGCCAGTTACGGCAGCGTAAGGAACGAATAGGAGGTCGCGAATATCTCCTAAGTGTGCAAGAATATGGGGCCTTGCATGTTCAAGGTATGCCTCGTCACCTTGACGAGAACTACTAAGCATTAGTGCATGTGCGGTCATACAAACTCCACAAAATCATAGATATAAATTTACGCTGGCTAACGTAAGGTCAATTACTGCAACAGTACGCTAAATTGCCGTTAAAGTTTAGTGCGGCGAACTTTATGTTGCTGTAGTGTTCGTATCGATAGTCTTACGTAGGTTAAAGGAACGTAAATGAAGCAATCCACATCGGTTTTATTTGTCTGTCTAGGGAATATTTGTCGCTCTCCTACAGCAGAGGCAGTTTTCAAACATAAAGCGGCAGAAGCGGGATTAGATCTCTTCATCGATTCTGCAGGCACCCATGGCTATCATATCGGCAACCCGCCAGATAAGCGCTCTCAGGCGGCGGGTGTAGAGCGAGGCTACAGTTTTAAAGGGCTGAAGTGTCGTCGAGTTCACGAAAGTGACTTTGAAAAATTTGATTATATATTGGCGATGGATGAGAGCAACCTAGGCAACTTACATGGTATGTGCCCTGCTCAATATCACGAAAAAGTCAGTCTGTTTCTCGACTTTTGCGATGAAGATGAAAAAGAAGTGCCCGACCCGTATTACGGGGGCAAACGAGGATTTGAGTTAGTGCTCGACCTCATTGAGTCGGCCTCGGATGGCTTAATCACACATATAAAAAACGCCTCCAGTAGCGCGGTGTAATAATTAGGCCAGCACACGTTGATAAATCCTAAAGCAACGGTTACTGCAGTTGCATCATTATTTGTTGTTGCGCTGGTGAGTGTACTCGCTGTCGTGGCGTTTTCAGATTCACCGAACGCGCTTAAGCTGCATATTTTATATCAACTGCAGCTGCCTCTGGTGCTGACTGCCACCCTGGTGGGAGCTGCGTTATCAGTGAGTGGAGCGACCTTGCAGGTCGTGCTAAGAAATCCACTGGCCGATCCAGGTATTGTCGGTATTACAAGTGGCGCTAGCCTTGTGGCAGCTTTGCTGCTGCTCATTACGCCACACTGGGCTCAAGCATACCTCCACTATTTATTACCATTAGGGTGTTTTATCGGGGCGCTGGCAACCACCTTCACTATTTACAAACTCGCCAGAAAGCTTCTCGGGTCGTCTACTGCGGTTATCTTATCAGGTATCGCGATTTCCACCTTGAGCGGAGCAATTATCGCCTGGCTCTATTTATTCAGCGATGCGAATTCACTTAGAAACCTGACCTTCTGGTTAATGGGAAGCTTATACCAAACCAGCTGGCCAATACTGCTGGTGGGTGGCCCACTCATTATTGCAGCGCTGTGGTACCAGTTCGCTAGTGCAAGCAGCTACAACAAGCTTTATGCCGGTGATGTAGCGGCGACAAGCAGTGGTGTAGATGTGCATCAGCTCACAGAGAGGAGTTTAGTTGCCTGTGCGATAGCCGTTGGGGCTGCCGTGTCGATGGCAGGCTCTATTGCCTTTGTAGGCTTGTTGATTCCGCACATTCTTCGTTTACTGATTGGACACAATAACAAATTGCTTCTGCCACTATGCGCTCTAGCTGGGGCAACCCTGCTGCTACTTGTTGCACTGTGCTCAGAGCTTACAAGAGCTATTACCCTGCCAGTGTCGATGATCACCGCTACGCTTGGCGGGCCGCTGCTTATCTGGGCGTTGCTAAAAGGTCAGCTTCGATGAGTACGGTGCTGCATTTAACCAATATTAGTCTCTCCAACCGCTTACAAGTAGATTCCCTGCATGCTGTAAAAGGGGAGTGCATACACCTTCTTGGCCCAAACGGTGCGGGAAAAAGTTCGTTGATGGCCGTTATTGCCGGTCTTATTGCTCCAGAGCAAGGTGAAGTTGTTCTGTGCGATAAATCACTAAGCACCTGGTCACTTGCCGAGTTAGCGTCACTGAGAACCATGCTATCGCAACAGTTGGAGTCGAACTTTGCCTTACGTGTGGGTGAGTATTTATCGTTTTATGCTCACAGTCATCGCGATAACCTTCTTGTTCCGGCTATGCTGGAACGTGCGCTTGAAGTAAAGTCATATCTCTACAAGCCCCTTACGCACCTTTCTGGAGGAGAGCGACAGCGAGTAGAGATTTGTCGGGCACTGCTGCAAATTTGGCCTCAGCTGGAAATCGGCGAAGGCATTGCCATTCTTGATGAACCCCTGCAAGGGCTAGACATTCGACATCAATACGCCGTTGCTACACTTATCCAAGCTCTATGCGCTAAAGGCAACACCATTATTATGAGTTCCCATGATATTGCTTTAAGTGCTAACTACAGTACTTCACTGTGGCTTATGAATAAGGGGCGTATTGTGGCTAGCGGTGCGCCGCATTCAGTGGCAACCCAACATAATTTAGAGCGCGTATTTGAGTGTCATTTTCTAATAAGCAAGAAGAAAAACTTTCTAGAAATTCAAGTTTGCGCGCCTATCACCCTCCCATAAGTATGTTAAAATATACAAAGATTATTTTTTTAGCGTCCGTAAACATGCCCCTTTAATACAGGGTTTTACGTTGACGTATTTTCAGGAGAGTATCGGTGAGTGAATGGAAAGTAGATAGCTGGAGGCAGAAACCTATTCTGCAGCAACCAGAATATGAAGACAGTGCCTTATTAAGCAATGTTGAACAGACCCTTAGTACTTATCCTCCATTAGTGTTTGCTGCTGAGGCCAGAGAGCTTCGTCGTCAGCTAGGCGAAGTAAGCCTAGGAAAAGGTTTTTTGTTGCAGGGCGGAGATTGCGCAGAGTCGTTTGATGAATTTAACGCACCTAAAATTCGCGATACGTTTAAAGTGCTTTTACAGATGGCGATAGTGCTTACGTTTGCGGGGCGTTGCCCAGTAACCAAAGTTGCTCGCATGGCAGGCCAATATGCTAAGCCTCGCTCTTCTAATTTTGAAACGCGAGATGGCATTACACTGCCAAGCTATCGCGGCGACATTATCAACAATTTTGAGTTTACTGAAGCGGCGCGTCGTCCAGACCCCAACCGTTTGCTAGAGGCATATCATCGCAGTTCTTCTACGTTGAATTTATTACGCGCCTTCGCGCAAGGTGGGCTAGCAGATCTTCACGAAGTGAATCGCTGGAATATGGCGTTTGTGGAAAATAGTCCGCTAAAAGAACGTTATTCTGATATGGCCACGCGCATCCAAGATTCGTTGGAATTTATGGATGTTATTGGTATTAATGCTAATTCGAGTTCTACGCTGCACGAGACATCGCTGTTTACGTCTCACGAAGCCCTGCTATTGAATTACGAGCAAGCGCTAACTCGCACTGACACGCTAACTGGAAAGCCTTACGATTGCTCGGCGCACATGGTATGGATAGGTGAAAGAACGCGTCAGCTTGACCATGCGCACATTGAATTTTTCCGCGGCATTCACAATCCTATTGGGGTAAAAGTAGGGCCAAGTATGGAAGAAGACGAACTCATTCGTCTCATCGATACATTAAACCCGCTAAACGATCCGGGTCGTTTAACACTGATAACGCGAATGGGTGCTGACAACCTTGCCGATAACCTTCCGCGCTTACTGCGCAGAGTGAAAAATGAAGGTCGTCATGTTGTATGGAGTTCAGACCCTATGCACGGCAATACGTTCTCTGCGTCTTCTGGCTACAAGACTCGTAATTTCGACGCCATATTGCGCGAAATTAAGCAGTTTTTCCAAGCCCATGAAGCAGAAGGCACTCATGCTGGAGGTATTCATTTAGAAATGACGGGTCAGCACGTAACTGAGTGTACGGGCGGCGCTTACGAGATAAGTGACGAAGACTTAGCCCAAGCGTATAAAACCCAATGCGACCCTCGCTTAAATGCGGATCAGGTATTGGAAATGGCGTTTTTAGTGGCTGATCATTTGCGCAACGCTTAAGTCTCGACGTGTAAATCAAGGTTTATAAAGCCAAAGTTTATAAAGTTTCAGCTTGTCATAAAAGCTATGCCGCAAATCAAAAAAGGCGCTCATATTTACATTCAAATGTAATGTGAGCGCTTTTTTTTTTGAGTTTTACTTTCTGGTATCGCTTGCCAGACCCTCCCGAAGGCCGAGTTTAAAATGTCCGTATTCTTTGTTGTGTCATCTTGATAGAGAGCCATCGCACCTGCGGTAACACGCCGCGATTACGAATATTTTAATTCTCGCTGAGTGGGTTACTATCTATGCTGGCTGGTATAAGCGCCATGCTACTCGCTTGTCAGCACATGCTGGCGTTCTTCCTCGCTTAACACGCCTGTAAATATGGTTTCTCTTCTTAGGTTCGCCGTACGCTCGTCATCAGCAAGTAATAAAGACTTAAATAGCTCAGGGTTATTGACGGTTTCTAAAATACTGCTCCACAGCATATAGCTGCCGTAACGCATGAGCCTGTTGTTGTAGCGCTGCTCTAAGGTTTCGCGCACGCCATCAAGTAAGTCAGGGTCATTGAGTACCTTTGTTGCCATGGCCTCATGTATTTTTAGAATGCGGGCGTTAACTTCACCTCGCCTTTGCTTACGGGGTCTTACGGACATAGTGCTTGTTTATTCATAGTACTTGTTTATTCAAAGGGCTTGTTTGTTCGTAGGGCTTGTTTATTTATAATACTTAATATCGGCTCTTTGGATGTAAGCCTTATATAAACGCTGTGTCTAAATGCCTTAATCATCATAAAGAAGAGGCTCGACAACAGATTCTAGGCCATTCAATTTAATTTCATACATCAGTGCAAGTTGCTGTCCCAATTTACCGCTAGGAAACCCTTGCTTGTGAAACCAAACCAGGTACGTTTCGGGAAGATGAAACAATCGTCTTCCCGCGTATTTACCGAATGGCATAGTTTGGTTTATTGCTTCTTTTATGCTTTCCGGGTCCATTTGTTAATTTCAAATCCAGTTGTTAAGGCTCTAGTTTGTTACGCTGTTGAGTTTGCCACAATGAGGCATATTCGCCGTCTTTTGCGAGCAGGTCATCGTGTGTGCCTTGCTCCACAATGGCTCCCTCGTTAACCACTAATATCTCATCTGCGTCAATAATAGTGGATAATCGGTGGGCAATAACAAGGCTAGTATGGCCTTTAGCGGCATCGCGCAAAGCTGAGAGAATAGCCTTTTCAGAGGCACTGTCTAATGAACTTGTCGCTTCATCGAAAATCATAATAGACGCACCTTTCAGCAGGGCTCTAGCAATGGCCACGCGCTGTTTCTCGCCACCAGAGAGCTTTAAACCTCTCTCGCCAACGGTTGTCTCGAGTCCCTCTGGCAACTTCTCGATAAAGGCTTCAAGGTGGGCAAGTTTAATCACCTGGCTAATTTCGTCATCAGTGGCTTTGGGGTTGCCGTAACGAATATTCTCTTTTAACGACGTATTAAAAAGCACAGTGTCTTGGGGCACTATGCCAATGTGAGCTCGAAGACTATCCTGTGAGAGCTGCTTAATGTCTTTGCCGTCTATGAATATTTTGCCTTCATTTGGCTCATAAAAGCGAAACAGTAATTTCATAATAGTCGACTTACCGGCACCACTTGCACCAACCACTGCAATCTTTTTACCGGCAGGCACAGTAAAGGTGATGCCGCTGAGTATTTTGCGTTTTTCGCCGTAAGAAAAATGCACGTCTTTGAAGCTGACGGTAGGGTTTGTTGTCTTTAATGTCTCTGCATTCTCTGTATCTTTAATTTTAGGTACTTGCGCGAGTAAATTAAATAGCTTGTCAATATTGGCAAGGCTGCCCCGAATCTCTCTATACACAAAGCCAAGGAAGTTAAGGGGCATAAAAATTTGCATGGTAAACGCGTTAATCAGGACAAAATCACCAATGGTCATTTCCTCGTTTAATACGCCTAGCGCCGCATTGGCCATCATTGCGGTCATGGCAACGGCGATAATACTCGCTTGCCCAGCATTAAGGGTAAAAAGGGATAATCTATTTCGTCGACGGGCTACTTCCCACGCTGCTAAATCTTCATCGTAGCGATTGGCTTCGAAACGTTCATTATTAAAGTATTTCACGGTTTCAAAGTTCAGTAGACTATCTACCGCCCGCGAATTTGTGGTGGAATCGGCTTCGTTCATTTGTTTCACAAACTGGGTTCGCCAATCGGTAGCTTTCATGGAAAAGCCCACGTAAATCACTACACTCATAACGATAATCAGAGCAAAAGAGATACCGAATTGAAACAGAAGAAGGCCTACGACAAGGCTTATTTCTAACAGCGTTGGCACTATGTTGAACACCATAAAACGCATTAAGAAACTAATGCCGTTAGTACCTCTCTCTATATCCCGAGACAGGCCACCTGTTCTGCGATTTAAATGAAAACCCAAATCTAAATTATGAAGGTGTTTAAATACCTTGAGGCCCACGCGTCTCATCGCGCGTTCAGTGACTCTACCAAATAAGGTATCGCGCACTTCCCCCAGCAGTACATTGAGCAGCCTAAGTACCCCATAGGCCACAATTAAGCTGATGGGAACGGCCATGGCAAGGGTGGCAAGATCGCCATTGAGACTGTCTACAGTGTACTTCAATACGTAAGGAAGCCCGATGCTGGCAAGCTTTGCAGCCACTAAGCATAGAATAGCCAGTCCGACGCGTTGTTTAAATTCAAAAAGATAGGGAACGAGCTGGGACAACACTTGCCATTTTACGGGCTCATCATCATTAATAGGTAAGCGATTTTTTCTCATTTTATACTGCAGTAACGTCCAAATTTGCTTCTATGTAAGCCAATAACATCAAAACACATGTTACAAAGGCGCTTTAGTGACTTAATAATACGTAGCTTAACAGTACGAGATGAAATGATTCTAAGATTATGTCGGTCTCATTTAATGTAAAGAAAAGCGCTTCACTATTTATATACGCTGTTGGTAGTGTAAAGTAACGGCAGTGTAGAGTATATAAGAAGCCAATTGGCGAATAAGATATAGCAATACACGTAGGTGTAAGTTTTTTCATCGTTGTATCTTACCAGAATAGGTTGTTGGTAAAGATGCAATAAAAGCAGTAGGAGTTAGTTTGCTAGAAGATAGTTTCGGAAGACAGTTTCATTATTTACGTTTATCGGTAACCGAAGCATGTAACTTCCGTTGTCAGTATTGCTTGCCCGATGGCTATGATGGCCCTTCGAGCGATCAGTTTATGTCACTATCTGAAATTGACACTTTATTGCAAGCTTTCGCTAGCTTGGGCACTTCAAAGGTACGCCTCACTGGCGGAGAGCCCACCTTAAGGCGTGACTTTATTGATATTCTTCAACTCACCGCCAATACGCCAGGCATAGAAAGAGTCGCGATGACAACCCATGGCGCGCGTATGGAAAAATACGCATCTCAGTGGAAACAAGCGGGCCTTGATCAGGTTAACGTAAGCATAGACAGCCTCGACCCCAGGCAGTTTGCTGCTATTACTGGGCAAGACAAATTGAAGTCGGTATTGAGAGGGTTAGATGCCGCGGTCAGCGCCAAACTAGAGGTAAAAGTAAATTCAGTATTATTGAATGATTTTTCAGACAGTCGGCTACAGCGTTTCTTATCATGGCTTAAAGATATGCCAGTTACTCTTCGCTTTATTGAGCTAATGGAAACAGGGGATCTTTCTCAATTTTTCAGCAAACAGCACCAAAGTGGCTCACCTTTAAAAACAACCCTTGAAAATATGGGCTGGCAGCCAATTGTTCCGAGAAAAGACGCGGGCCCTGCACAAGAGTTTTATCACCCCGACTACGCGGGCAAAATAGGGCTCATCATGCCTTACAGCAAGGATTTTTGTAAAACGTGTAACAGACTGCGTGTATCTGCTCCCGGTAAACTTCACCTTTGTTTATTCAGTGAAAACGGTATTGATATGCGCGACCTACTGGCTAAAGGAGATGTGCAGGAGGTAGTGACATTTCTGAAACATGCTTTAGGAACAAAACATGCAACTCATTATTTGCATGAAGGGAAAACCGGTGCCACTAAACACTTAGCTATGTTGGGTGGATAGATTTATTTAGTGAGTTTTTGCTCGAAAGGTGGGGATAATTGCGATGGATCAACCTAGCGCGGTTAAAAAGAAAACAATCCTCATTGTGCATAAAAATTTATTTGGATAATGACAAAAATAAGATATATTCAAAAAAATAATAAGAGAAAAGGATGTATATGCAAATCAGGGATAGTGCACGTCTTTCCTACCACTACATAACCGAAGCAGATGCTGATTTTCTGTGGGAATTAGACCAAGATGAACTGGTTATGAAGTTTATCAACGGTGGTAAAAAATCTTCTAAAGATGACATTCAAAATATCTTTGTTCCTCGATTTCAAGCGTATTCTAACCCTGCTTTTGGTTGGGGATTGTGGCGCGTAGAAAGGCAAGATAACAAGGAAAGCATCGGCTGGATTTTAGTAAGGCCTTTCGGTTTCTTCACTAACGCGCCTGAAAGCGATAATATAGAATTAGGCAGGCGTTTTAAACGAAGTAGCTGGGGTAAGGGATACGCCACAGAAGCGGCAAATGCCATAAAGGAAAATTTATATGCCCTCGGTATCGATAAGTTTTCTGCAATCGCCAATCCAGACAACACTGCCTCTATTAATATCATGAAAAAGCTAGGAATGTCCTACAGCCACGAGCTTGAGTATAAAGACAGCGTCTTTCAAGAATTGGTATTGGTATATACCACCTAGTAAAGATCAATACGCCCTATTGCTGCTTGTTAAAACGGCTCATGTCATTTGCATTGTGTGTACGAAAGGAAATTCACCTTTGGTAGCATGGAAACTGGGAGCAAAATAGAGTATCTTTTTAGCATTAGAAATTCAGCTCGCATGCCAAATTAAGAGAGCGTACATTTGCGAAAAATGACGACCCATCAAGCTTTTTTTTTGCGGGCTTTTACAGCAATATTGGTGTTTTTTCTTTGTGTGTCTAAGGGGTACTCATCAGGCTCGGATGAGCTAATCAATGAATACACCGTTGATCAACTCACGGCCAATGACGGTTTCGTATCCTCCGAAATTTACTCAATCATTCAAGACCAGCAAGGCTTTTTGTGGTTTGGCACAGCCGAAAATGGCGTAATGCGCTATGACGGAAATAAAGTCAGACTGTTTGAGTCAAACCTAGGGGAAGCACAAGGCCTATCACACAATGATGCCGGTAACCTTATGCTCGATAAGGATGGCAATATCTGGGTAGGTACGTGGGGAGGAGGTGCAAATAAATACGACCCAGCAACAGGAAAATTTCAACGATTTAGCAATGACCCTAACAATGTAACGTCGCTTTCTTCAAATCGCATTCAGTCTCTGTTTCATGACAGCACCGGCACTATCTGGCTAGGAACTTATAACAGAGGGCTTAATAAATATCTTGGTGATAATGCGTTTCAGCGGATTCTAAAAAAAGAAGAGGGAGAGGAAGAGGGAGAGAGCACCGGCTTATCGCATAATCGTATTTGGGACATCATCGATAGCGATGAAGAATCCCTTTGGATAGCAACAAGCTATGGCTTGAATTTACTCAATAAAACCACGCTTACTGCCACACATTATTTCCCCGATGTAGACAATAAAACTGCCACAGGAGCAAATGAAATCCGAAGTTTGCTAATGACAAGTTCTGGACAATTTTATGTTGCTACCCAGGAAGGCCCTTTTCTGTTTTCACCTCAAACAGGTCGCTTTACTGCGCAGCTTACAAAAGATGGGAGATCCTTGGGGCAGGTAAACTCGATGATTGAAGATCATCAGGGCGATGTGTGGTTTGTTTCAACCAATGGGTTGTATCGCCATACGGGTAGCAAAAATACGGTAGAAAAAATGGATTTTGGCTATGACAACGGCCTGAGGATAATCTTTGAAGATAAAAGTCACACAAAATGGGTAACGAGCGAAGTGCACGGCATTTTTAAGCTGTCGCCCCGTCGAAATGTGAAACTGATCAACAGCGAGTCGTTGGTTGCGCCAAACGGTATTGAGCTTGATGAAAATGGCGATGTGCTCATAGTAAATGCGAATGCAGAAATTTTTAAATGGCAGGTGAGCGAGCAGCAGCTCGAGCAGGTGTCAGAGTCAGTGTTCGCTGGCTTTGATGACTACGCGCAAAGCGGCGTGCTCGAGCGCCCCATCATTCTCCCAGTCACAGCCCCTTTAGATGCACCTGACGCAGACCCTATTAAAGGCCTCGTAGGTGCCGACATGCTTTGGGTTGCCCAAGATGACTACTTAGCAAAATTCAATAGAAAGACTGGTGAGATACAGCGAATTGAATATCCAAAAGAAGATAGCGAATATCGACACTTTCGCGAGTTTAGAGCGCTTGAGGTAGACGATGAGGGAAACTTATGGATAGGTACTTATAAAAACGGTGTTTACGTTTATAACGTTCGAAATAAAACATTTAAGCACTTAACTCAACGAGACGGTCTTCCTCACCCTGAAATCCACACTATCTTCAAAGAGCGCAATGGCAACATGTGGGTGGGAACTGGCAAAGGTGTAAGTCGATGGCAGAAAGGCGGCAAGCATTTCGACGCATTCAGCACGGCCAAGCAAAACGAAACTTTGCTTGGCAGTATTGTGGAAGATATTCATCAAAGCGCCAATGGCGATATATGGGTTGCAACCCAAAAGGGATTAAATCGTTACCTACCTGACACGCAAAGCTTTAAACAGTTTAGTGAGCAAGAAGGGTTGCCTGCAACCCTCATTCGCGCCATGGCAAACGGGGAAGATGGCAAACTTTGGCTTACCACTAATAAGGGCATCTTTTTATACGATCCCACTGAGCAAAGCGCCAGTAACTATACTCGCAGCACAACCCCTACAGGGAAAAATTACTACGCGAACAGTTTAGTCAATTCTGCTCAAGGAACCTTGTTTACAAGCAGTCAACGGGGTATTGAATATTTTTCTGATGAAGAAGAACAGCAGCAGTTACTCGATGCGGCCATTGTCTTAACCGGGTTTAATATAATGGGTGAGAAGGCGGAAACGAATACACCGCTTTCGTATCTCACGGACGTTTATCTGTCATACGAAGATTATTTTTTCTCTTTTGAATTTGCACTGCTTGATTACTCATCACAAACAAAACCTCATTTTGCTTATAAGCTTGAAGGTTACGATGAACAATGGATAGATATTGGCAGCTACAACAATGTGTCATTTACAAATTTAAATGGGGGCAACTATACGCTGAGAGTAAAGGCTTTAAAGCCAAACGGTCAGTGGAGTGAGGCACAACTCGCGGTTAATTTACACGTAGAGAAAGTGCCATGGAAAACATGGTGGGCTTATGCGTTTTATTGCTTGCTATTAGTAAGCTTAGTGTTGTTAGTTATTTATTTACGTACTAGGTTGCACCAAAGCGAAATTATTAAGCAGAAGCGTTTTGTGCAGGCGTTAGAGCAACAGGTTTCTGAGAAAACTGCTTCGCTGGAGGGGCAAGCACACCAACTTAAAGCGGCATTAAAAGAAGCAGAAGAGGCAACGAAGCTTAAATCTGAATTCCTTGCCAATATGAGCCATGAAATCAGAACGCCAATTAACGGTGTAATAGGCATGCTGGGGCTACTTAAAAACAGCGGTTTAAATACGCAGCAGGCACACCGGGTGAATATTGCGAATTCAAGTGCTAAGTCTCTGCTGGTTCTGATTAACGATATTTTAGATTTTTCTAAGATTGAAGCTGACAAACTTGAAATCGAATCGGTGGACTTTGATTTGCGCGGTTTAATTGAAGAACTTGCTTATTCAATAGCTCACACAGCGCAAGAAAAAGGGCTAGAAGTTGTTGTCGATCTGGCCCAAGTGACCATCTCAAAAGTTAATTCAGACCCAAACCGTATAAAACAAATTTTCACTAACTTACTGAGTAATGCGGTTAAGTTTACGGAGCAAGGTGAGTTAAGCATTGTGGCAGAGCTTCTTCCTGCAAAAGAGGAAGGGAAGTTAGTCATGCGCTGTGCAATAAGCGATACGGGTATTGGCATAGAGAAACGCAAGTTAGCAAGTCTTTTTGATGCATTTACCCAGGTTGATGCGTCTACCACACGTCGTTATGGTGGTACTGGACTTGGGTTAACTATCACTAAAAAGTTGTGTGAATTATTAGGTGGTGAAATTACGGTAACCAGTGAGCTAGGTGAGGGGAGTTGCTTTGTAGTGACTTGTGAAGTAAATAAAGTAAACGACGCTCAGCCTATATCGGCACGTAAAACCAGCACTAATCTTCACTGCCTTGTTGTAGACGATAACAGGGCCAATAGAAAAGCCCTTGAAAGACAATTCACGGTGTGGGGTATCACTACATCAGTGGCCAATTCAGCTAGAAGTGCCCTTGAACAATGCGAAAATACTGTTAATAGTGTAAAGCCAATTACTACAATATTTATTGATAAAGACATACCTGATATGCCTTTTGATACGTTCTGCACTACACTGCGAGATGATGAGCGTTTTCGTGATATTCGCGTTGTAACAATGACCTCGCTAAAAGATATTAGTAGCGCTGAACAAAATCATGCGTTAGGCGTTTTTGCTAGCTTCCCCAAGCCTTTATCGACCAATGACTTTAAGAGCGTGTTAGAAGATAGCTCATCAATTGATGACTCTCATAACCCTAAATGCGAAAGCACCCAAACCTCAGAGAGGGGCACGCTTGCTGTTGAAGCAGACGGTGTTGAAAAGAGCACTTTTAAAACAGACGCTTTTGAAACCGATACTTTTGACATTAATACTTTTGACATTGATACGTTTGAAAATAAGCAAGAGCCGTCGCAGTCTTCCTTGAGTAGTACTCGGGTTTTATTGGTTGAAGACAATACGATAAATCAGATGGTTGCTACGAGCGTGATGGAAAGCGAAGGTTTTCAGGTAGACGTGGCCAGTAATGGTAAAGAGGCCCTTGAGCTTTTACAACAGTGTGGCGAAGATAGCGTGTATTCCCTTATCGTCATGGACTGTCAAATGCCGGAAATGGACGGGTTTGAAGCGACTCGACAGATAAGAAGAGGCGTTGGAGGCAATACCGGGAGGTCCCTATCATTGCAATGACTGCAAATGCGATGAAAAGCGATAAAGAAATGTGCCTACAAGCCGGAATGGATGACTTTCTGACAAAACCTATCGAGCATACCGTTGTCATTTCTACGTTGAGAAAATGGCTTAACAAACCTAACTAAATGCTCGATGGTGTCTTGCACAGACTTGAGACTGTCGAGTCGTTATTCTACTCTGCTTCTTTGCTACCGAGCTACCTTTTTACGGAGCTAATATTCATTTAAGCTTTGAATTCTGTACACAAGGCTACGTGAAGATAGTAAGCGATACTGCTAATTACTTTCCGTTATTCGTTAAGATGCTTTTAACGGTTTCGTAGCGGGATAATTGTTCTTTAGAAAGCTGCGCAGATTCCAAGGTTTCCCGACAAGACTTGATGGCCTGTCGCGTGTCAGCCGGTAATGCCTCACGAGACTTTCTTGCACGTACAATGGCTTGCAAGTAGTTCAAGGCAATAGAAGGGTTTTTAGGCATGACTCTGAATGCTTGAGAAAATGTTGAGTAAGACTGCTCAAGATTACCTCTTTTATACTCAGCGACGGCAGAGTTATTCAGTGCTTTGGGGCTTAACGAAATAGCCGTTTTCTCGTCCTGCTCTTGCGCAATGTAGCGACTCATTAAGTCATCGCTTCCTTCATGTTTTTTCAAACGATGAGCGAGGGCTTCAAATATCTTCAGTGAATCATCTTTAAGCCCTACTTCATGAAGTGCTTTTGCTCTATCTAAAAGAGCTTCTGTAGAATGATGCTGTGCTTGGTCGATATGAAAGTCTGATAAGAGCGATTGTGCTTTGGCCACATCATCTTTTAAATAATGTAACCGTGCATCTAAAACATATAACTCGTCTTTAAGTGAGGCATTAGGGTGTGCCTGTTTTAGCTGCTGCAAATAGCTTGTAGACTGCTTTACAATTCTATTCATATCTTCAGGTGCAGAAGTCATCGCAAAGTCGACACCGGCCCTGGCGGCGTTTAGATAAATGTCTGGTGTGTCATGTATGGAGTCACGGGCATAGCGCACAAGCTGTTTAGCACTAGAAAATTGGTTTTCATAGTTATGTGTTATGCGGGCTAAATTGATGGCCTGCTGGTGGCGAGACACTTTTCTTGGCGAAATATGGCAAGCGAGGTTGGTACACTCTAAGGCATCATCAAAAGCATCGAACTGAATTTTTAATCTCGCGAGTAAATCGTAAGCCGCTAGTTCAGAGTCGGGACGCATTGCCAGTTGTAAAATTTCTCTTTCGGCGTCATCAAATTCTTTAAGTGCTAAAAGGCAGTTGGCTATACCTAGCTTCGCCCAGCTAAAGTCTTGAACGTTTATAATTGCGTCGTAAAACGCTAATGCATCACTAAATCGCTCGTCGAGAATTAATAAGTCGCCCTTAATCTTCATTGCCAGCGGGAAATGTTCAGCGTGTTCTGGCTGAAGTAGAAACTGCTCTACCTCATAGAGGGCTTTCTCGTGGTCGGCTTTGTCCATAAAGCGATACACGTTCTTTAATGCTGCTTTCCTGGAGAGAACCCGAGAAAGTCGTCTATCCAACTCATTGACCGAAAAAGGTTTAGCTATGAACTCATCAGGCTGCAGTTCGATAATGGCGTGAACGACTTCTGCGGAGGTATCTGCACTTGTAAAGATAAAAGCATTAGTTAATGATAATGCGTTTTGAGATTGTAATTGCTCGAGGAGGTAATACCCACCCTGGTCAGAACGCAGGTTGTATGAGCAAATAATTGCGTCATATTCGCGCTCTTGCAACGACGCAATTGCGGTGGAAGGACGGTCTACATAGTCCATATTACTAAACCCAAGTTGCTCAAGGGCATAGTGTAGATGACTTTTGGCCAACACCTGATCTTCAGCAATAAGTAATTTAGTGTCTTTGGCTAAGTTATATTTCATATTCCTGCCGCATAGTTAAGTTTAAAAACACCCATTAAAAAGCGTTTTACAATAAGCGATAAAATACAGTGGGCAACGACAATGATTTCCCTATTATTCTCACTATAGCTTTTTATCGGCATAGATGCTCGAAAATTGACCTTTGTGCACTTTATTTTCAAACAGGAAGCTTTAAATAAGATATCTTTCAGAAAGATAGCTTTTTAACAGAGTACTTTAACCCATGCGTTTTGAAAACAACTCACTATAAGCATACAGAGGTAGCTGAGAATGGTATCTGTACACTTCTAGCATTGATGATAGTGTCTTGAAGTAACCCAGTTGATTGTCATCAAATGATGGTCTGCTAACAGTTTTAGCTAAAAAGAGCTTGTCCAGTTCACTGCTTTAATAAGTTGATTGACTAATGTTATATTAAATTCTTAGGTGCTACTTTTGTAATTTTAGATGAAACAGTGAGTAGTTTAAAAGCAACGATAAGCAAAGATATTGACAAAAGAATAAGGAAGTTATTATGCGTTATTTAACAGTAGGTTGTGTTATTTTGGCTTTGACGGCCTGTCAAAGTACGCTGGGCCCACCTCAGAAAGCGACTAAAAACAGTGCAAAGCAAGTCGCAAGCGAAGAAAAGTCAGATGTTGTTAACAGGATTACGCCGCTTTATCCGGTTGCTGCGGCTAAAGCCGGTGAAATGGGGTGTGCAACAATTGATTATGTGATCACACCATCCCTTGAAATAGAAAAAATGACCATTATCGATGCGACAGCGAAGCATTTTGCTCAGGAAGCGATGAACGTTATTCCTAAGTGGGGCTGGTCTAACCTTGACGAAGGCGTAATTACTGAGCCATTGTTGATGAGAACTCGATTTGAATATTGTCTCAAAAATGGTGAGGGCAATTGCACGGAAGAAGCCGTGAATAGGCGCACGTCATGCCGTGGAGATGACACAATGTTTGTAGTTGGATCAAGGGTAAAGCGATACAGTTTTTAACCTTCATTTTAGTAAGCTGTAAGAGACGTCTTTGTGTTTGCTTGAAGAAGCCCACTCGCTACATTGCCCGGTATCTTCAGTACAAGTGAGGCACGTAATTAGCCTAAGCCCACTTGTGTTGAGCCATCAATCACTTACGCCTTGATACTTCAAATTCTTGTTCAATGACTTCTTGCCGCTCGTGTATAGGCTTGAGCTGCTCTTCAAAAGCGTCATTTGGGTGCACGGGCGTTAAAAAACCTGCTGCGATATACCTACAGTTGTTTTGTACTTCTTCAGTGCAATAATCAGTATTTAATTCCTCAACTTTCGCCTGATGCTGAGCATTTGAACAACCGCTTAAGAGGCAAATTCCAAGGCCTGCAAACAGCGCGGCTCTTACTTTGGTAGGTATGCTTTTACAATGTAGTTCTTCATCTTGTTTTACAGCCATGCTAATAAGCGCCTTTATTTGCAAACTTTGTACATTAAATGTAGCACACCCATTTTGAACTGTAACCCATTGAGGAGGCTTGATTGCTTTGTGATGTTATTTAAAGGTTGGAAAAGTATCGCTGTAGATCGTTCTGAAGTTGTTGAACTGTCGAGTTTTATAGAGTTTTGACATAAAAGAGGAATTGGTGGACTCTGCTGTGGCTCGTAATGAAGTTATTGAACCATCGAGTCTTATGAAAATTTTAGGATAAAAAGATAAAGTGGTGGACGCTACTGGGCTTGAACCAGTGACCCTCGCCTTGTAA
>CENT01024304.1_pt1 | contig 59538 bp, 54 predicted proteins | sample 530141 | NCBI WGS metagenome assembly CENT01 (sample SAMEA2591074, study PRJEB7988) | marine metagenome | isolation source: saline water (ENVO:00002010), including | reverse complement strand
TCACTGATAGTAATTCAGTGACCTCGTCGCCGTCGCAAGATGTTACTGTTACCTTGCAAGTCGATGATGGTGACGACGTTGTTAGCGCAGAAGTTAATATGACTGTGGTTAATGTTGTTGACTTGTCCTGGGCTGCCGGAAACCCGTCGAGCATTTCAGAATCGTCTGGCGGCACCTTGTATTTTGATTCATCAGAAAGCTTTTCTTACCCCGGTGAATATCAGGTTCAACTGTTAAATAGTAATGGCCAAGCGTTAGATTTCGACCTTCCATATACACTTGATACACAAGCCAGAACTATCACATTTGGTGAAAGCGATGGTATTGTCGGCGACCAAAGTGTTGAAGTTATTATCAGTCACATCAACACAATATCTAACGCTGCGGGTGAGTCGTATGACGCCACATTTTCTGCATCGCGAACTATCACGGTCGTTGACGATAGAGATGATGGATTTTTCTCATCTGAAGAGGCGCACGAGACAAACCTCGCTCTGTTCGCTGATATGCGCGCGAGACGGGACGAAGAACGCGTAGCCCAAGCGGCGACTTCATACCTTTTTATGAATGGCTGGATCGACCAGACAGAAGTTGAAGTTTTCACATCTGAAGTATCACAGCTTCTAGATAGCGAAACACAAGAGCTGACCGATTTGGCCGACGATATTGATGAGGCGTTGAACGCTGGTATTCGTGATACAGCTGTTCAAGACCTTATGGATAGCTTTCAAGAAGGCTTATACGCATTAGGTCATTCAGCACGCGAATTTATGGGCACAAAATATGATGAATATTCGTCATTGGAAGAGAATGCTGAGAAAAACTTGTCGTTAGGACGACTATCGGCAGCAAAAACAGCACTTCTCTACGACAATGGAAACATAACGCATTACGTTGGGAACTCGGTTTACGGTCGCTATGAGAGCGATGATCAATGGGTTTTTGATACTTCATATGGCTACCTTGCGGTAGTTGATATTACTGATAGCTACTGCTTCTAAGGATAGAACAATGATGCTAAAAAAAATCACACTTTCAATGATGGCCATTGCAGGTTTTTGTGCGACAGCGCATGCTGATGATGTCAATGAGTTAATCGTAGGCCCTGTTCAAAGCTTGGCAGAATATGCTGGTTCACCTTGGTACATCACTGAGAAAAGTGTTGGCGATTATGTTGTGCTTAGTGTTAACACGGAATTCTCTGGTTTAGCTCTGCATGAGCTTGAGTCTCAGTATGAAGTGGTGGATGCAAGTACGATTGAATACGCTCCTAAAAGCGTCTTTGTGAGCCCTACTGCCGGTATTGTAAATCAAGCTAGCGTTGATGATTTCAATGATATCTTTAGCGTTAGGCAGGATAGTTTTTCATGGTCTAACCATGAAATATTTGCTGGAATGAGTGCGTTGAAAGAAAGCAAGCATAAGCCCGTAGTGGTCGTCTTTGCAGAGGGAAGTACTGCGCACCCTGACGTGAAGACGGTGGGGGGGTTTGATTACGTTGGGGAAAGCGAGTCGTACGGTTCAACAGGTAGTTCATGTCAACTGACTAAAGGTTTGGGCATGTCTGCACTGATAGGGGCGACCAACAATAATACGATTGGTATCGCTGGCATTGCTGGTAATGCCGAGCTGTACATGGCAAAGGTAGACGACGCGAATTGTGACACGTTAACATACGAGCAAAGTCCTTCAGCTGTCTTTGAGGCTTTAGAGGATATTGCTTCATCTGATAACGCAATGGGCTCACCAACCCCTGACGTTGTACTGATTTCACAGCATTTTGAAGGCCCATGCCCGACTTCATTCCAAAGCGCTATTGATGAACTCGTTGATAACAATGTCACCATCGTAGCCTCTTCCGGTGATGAGGGTGGCTTAGTTGGAAACTATTATCCTGCAAACTGCCAAAATGTTGTAACCGTTGCATCTGTAGACGAAATCGGGCGGCCTGAAAGTGATTCTAACTTATCTGTGCATGTCGACGTTACAGGGCCAGGACAATCTTTTGTGCCACTAACGGGCAATGACAGTTGGGGGAAAGTTAATAGCTCAAATTATGCGGCGGCCAAAACCGCGGGTGCTATCGCGCTTGTTAAAAGCAACTACCCAGAACTTAGTGTTGATCAAGTCTATAGCGCAGTGGTTGAGAGTGCGGTTCCATATAGCGAAATCGCGGGTGATTGCACGATGGGTGATTATTGTGGTGAAGGCTATTTAAACGTTAAACAATTTGTCGAGTACGCAAATAGTGTCTACGACCCTGTTTACGACTTTGCCCATGCATTTACAGATGACGATTGCTTAGCAGAGCGCGAAATTGAAGCGCTAAGTACGCATATGGATGTTTGTGCAGCATTTAAAACAACCGTTACAATGAGCTATGCTGATAGCAGCTTCGACCATGAGTATCGATTTAAGCTTATTCAAAGACCAGAAGGCACCGGTACCTGGTATAACGAAGTGAATCCAGTGACCGGAAAATACGCGCCGGGGCAAGATAATGGCATTGAAGTGATTTCAACGTATAGCTCGCTTCAACAAGCAAAAGATGCGGTTGTTCTTCCTTTACTGGACGTCGATGATGGCGAATACGATTACGCTATTGCATCGTGCGTTGCCTCTGCTGAATATGGCGGACAGTGGAGCACTGAAGGCAAATTGATTGACGGTGAATTGTGCTTCGGTATTACAGAGCTGGATAGTAGCAGTGTCACGCTGCCTGCCTACTGTGAATAGAGAAAGTTGAAATATAACAATATAAAAGGCCCGTTAGTGAACGGGCCTTTTTCTTTATCGACTTCCATGCGAGCAAACACCCAGATGCAATATAGTTAGCTAGTAGTAAAGCATTAGATTGACCATAGAAATCATTGAGGTTTACCCGCATGTCTAACAAAGTTGACCCCTTCGGCACTATGAATATTCATGATTTTCTCGATTTCCCGCAATGTTTCATCACTGTATGCGGTGTTAAATCGCGGAGGCTTACTTTTCTCGCCCATCAGCATATTCTCCCATCTGAGTTGACTATTGGTCGGTAGATAGCTCATTAAGATGTTTTGTATGGTGCTGTCCCCCCCTTCAGCAATGATAAATGCATGCATTTGGCAGATCGGAGTCATGTTCATTACAATGTATTCAAACACTCTGGTCATGAACACCTTCCAACTGTCATCATCGGATAGGTCCACCGCACCTGCAAAGGCCATCGCGTCCTTAATGAAATCAAAGGCATTCTTTCCATCCGGTACAGCGACGAGCGGTGTGATTCGAAACGGGGGTAAATTAGACAAGTCACTATTTGGGAGCATCAATGTGTTGATGTTGTCAGGTAGCACCAATGGAACCCTGCCATTTAGCTGTGCGCCACAAAAAGAAAACCAACCAAGTCCCAATTTTTTAACAGCGTTCTTTGGCGCAACGGGAATGATGTATGGGGGCGCAAAATCATTACGCGGGCTATCTTCTAAGTGCCAGGTAAACTCTTGAGTCTCGTTGATGTGTACCTGACTGCCATGGGTAGATTGAAACTGTTTATACCATTCATCCCAGTGTTCGCACTCATCTGTCGAATAGAAAGAAACGCCTAAGACACTGATACGATCTCCGTGTTGATCAAAACCTGCAATACTAAGGTCTGACCCAATCCCCTGTATAAACTGAGTTAAAGGCGTTGGCGCTCAGTTTGACTACGCCATTTATCTTGAGCCATGTAGCGACCAACTCAGGGTTCAAATAGCCAATGCGAGCGCCAAACGGTGATTTACGGCTACTCAATGTCACGTCTTTTTGGTAAACAACTGACAAGACTGTTTCTGCGTTGACATTATCCGAATATATTTCACCACGATTAGCATTTACTCTGGCGGAACCGCCACCTTCCGTAATATCCTCCATCAGTGTAGAAACAGCACCAATTAACCCATCTGCCTGATCGTGCCCTTGCGGAATGATATCGGTCAGGGGCATGCAACTGATCTCAAAAATGCCATCTTTTTCGTACACGCTAATTTCAAGGTAAATCGCTTCTGCCTCGTCGACTTGCTCGTTGTCAACGCTGATCAACGGAAACTCCTTATCCTTGACACAACGTGCTACCATTTGTTGTGTGCTGATCATGCTATTTATTACTTCACCTACAATCGCTCTGGAAAGACGGCTAAACCGTCGTTGGCTTTGATAATAGGCAATATTATCACTCTCATCATCTTCGGGAGCGAGCATGGCTTTATCTTTAAGGTACAGAGATTCCGATAGTAACGTAGGTGTTTGTTTTGATAGAGTTACCAGAAAATTTCCTATCACCATGGGTGTTTCAAGGGCCGGTACATTTTTCGATTGTGCCAAGAAGAATAATTGGTAATATCCGAGCGACATTAACTGCTGCTCATATCCATGAATTTTTCCATCAAAGATAAGACCTTGTTCAGACAACAGTTCTAACAGTTCATAAGTGGCTTCGTCGTAAAACAACTCTTCATTGTCCATGCTCGCGTCGAAACCCAATAATGGGTATTCTGTCTCAATGCGCTTGAGAGCATTAGGCAACGTATCAATTGACATACTTTGTGCATTACACAATATATCCAAGGCATCATGCACTACTTCGTATTTTGAGTTTGTTGACCATGAATCGCGGCCTTCTGAGTAGCTGCTAATGACCTTAAGGTGAAATTCGAATAAGGTGTATTCATCACCCTGCAACGGGATTTGCTGATCTTCGCTTGCTGAGAAGTCCGCAAATTCCTCCACCACATAGGGAACTTCATGTCGAAATAACCACCCCCCTTGACCATCTGGGCGCATTACATCACCAGTAAGCTGCATGTCTGCTCGATCCAAACACTCATACGCAGTACACAAGCATCGCCAAATTGTCTCCTTTTCTTTGGCTGTCAGCGGGTAGTCTTCTGAAAATGGTATTTGCCAGGGCAATACGGGAACCATTATGTCGTGCCTGTTAGCGAGCAACATTGGCAGAGTCCGCCAGAACTCAAACGTTAGTGACTTTGGTAGCTGTGAGAGCAGATCATTAACGGAGTTGCAGTTGAGGGATTCGGCGACGCGTTCTCTGACACTAGCAAGTTTGATGTGTTGCCCATTGTCGAGGATTACTTGACGTACGGCCTGGCTTAATTTGGATAGATCTTTTTTTGTCCTGATCATTATCAACCTCCTGTGAACATCCGCTTAAGCCACAAGTAAGTTGTGGAATATGATTGTTAGTGCAACATGTTTGTTAAATTATCACGTTCGTTTTCCAAGGCGTTTTGAGTCGGATGTAACTCAGGTGGCCTCTACACCCTATCGCTCTCACGATAATTTTAGTATGCATGAAGAATAGATAAGTGCAACAGACTATGCTGGAGAATTGGCTAGACAGGTTATCTTCTACAACATCGCTACGCCACATTCCTCCTTCACCCAATTCTTATTAAATAAACTAGCTTTTAATCTGCTGTATGGGGATTAGGTACTAAAAAAGCCCAGCAAACAATTTGCTAGGCTTAAAGTAGATTTTACCCTTTATCAACGTAGGGATTTAGTCAGAGCCACATTAAATTAATGGCGTGTTTAATGAATGGGGCCTTTTTATGCAGAACGTCTAAACCCGTGGGGGGAGATGTCTCTACTTTGAGGTGAATTTTCATACTTGACAGGTACGGACAGTGGTTCAGGGTTTGCATTCCTAATATTAGGGAATAGTTCTCGAATTTTATTAAATGTGTCTACAACATTACTGATTGAAGTGGGAAAGTGCACATTCTTCATTTGTAAGTAACCAAGTCCAGCCGTATTTTCCTTGTTCTCGCTCGCTAAGATGTCTCTACGCAATAAAGCATCAACATCATCATCGTATCCGATATATATATGGGTGGCGTCAGAGACTAACTGGCGAAGATCATGTTTGAGCGCGTTCTTATAATCATTAAAACATCCAATGTCGCTTTGAGGCATGTATTTTGCCTCTGGGTTAACTTGATAGATGCCGCTCGTGGAAACTAGTCTGACAAATTCACGCGTAGCATCTAACTTGGCGTACTTTTCCAAGTTTATTAAGTTTGCATGTAACGGGCGTCCACCCATAATTTGTTGAGAGAAGTCTTCAGGCCCTGTCACCGCGGCAAATAAGTTACCATCGTTGTCGTGCTCTATCGTTAACTCGGAGCCAGCACGACTTTTAAAGCCGGACGCATTTTTCATGTAAAGCAAAAGTCTAGCTTGCTCAGGAGACACTGGGTACGAAAGCTTATAAGAGGTGCTTGGGACAATCCCATCAGAAAAGGGGTCTTCAATCATAACTGTTCGCTTATTGAAAACTACACTGGCATTACTTGTAGAAGTCGTATTAAGCAAATCGACTAACGTATCCTTCGTTAAACTCCCATTGGCCACGAAAGATTTAAGAACCAGTTGAAATTGGATCTTTTTCTTTAATTCATTTATCAGTTCAGTCATGTAAAGTCCTTGTTCTACATGACAGATTTTATCATAGACTTTAGTTTATTTTTTTCGCATTACTTTTAACCTCCCGCATCAATTAACCCTTTTTTTTTGATAACATAAAAAACAACTGACTATCACCACATATCGCACAATTTTTTTTGGCTTCGTTCTTGCAAAAAAGAAATGTTGGTGTGATTTGAAATGGCGAGAAACCGCCATATATGTGGGTTCACAAGGAGGTGGCAACATGGTGAGAAAAATGAAAAAAATAAAACACATTAAAAAACGCATGATTATAGGGATGTCAGCTATGATGATTATCTCAACAAATAATGCGTTGAGTAATGAAACAAACAACCCCCAGTACTGGGATTCGCCGACTATCGTCCAAGAGGTTAGTCGAGCCAAAACATATACTGCTGCGATGCATACGCGATTTCCAGACATTAAATCGAGGTATGAATTAGGGGGGCAGTATTACTATAGCGATGATGTCGACGCTTTCGGTTATGCAGAAGCGCTAAACACTGAACAAGAAATGCTTTTTTGCGCAAGCGGTGATGTGAATTTTACCACTGCGTTTAAAAGAGCGGCAGCATCTGGCGTAATTACAGGCGAAACCGTAAAAGGTAATAGCGAACAATGGGTTAGCGGTACGGGATTATTTCGAGTAGAAGATGATTCAAGCACGATGGGCTTTACGCCATCTGAGTTTGATGTTGAGGTCCACTCTGCTTTGTTAAATAACAACAATTCGAAAGGTCGTTTTTGTTACGACATGAGCGACTATGCTAACCGCGTTGATTATAGGAACACGGCTGCCGCGGAAGCTACGTATTGCGCACCGAGCACTTCAGCCTCTTCAAAAACTTATGTAGACCCTGTTAGCGGGTATAGTTGTACACTTGAGTTAGATATTCCGCTAAAAGTAGGGGAAACACGCTTCTTACAGCAACTCCAAGGAACAGCGCCTACCATAGGACAAGGCTACTTGGGATGTTATAAAAACGCTGCTACAGGGTATCCCGAGCTAGAGCTTATTGCTAATCCTGATAGTTGCTCTAGCTCTTCTAGGGCAGAGTGCAACCATACTTGTGACTGGGCTGATGAAGTCGTTTGTGCATCTTCAGAAATGCCGCGATGGTCAAGTAATCAATGCGGTGGTGTGGGTACGACTATTTTCAAAGACGAAGCCATTAGCGTCAATTCATCTGATGCGCTTTCATACAATGACACTCTAGGTGTGCTGTACCGAGGCTCAGCGACAATGCGTTGCGCAATGGTGAGCGGTACTGCGCAGTGGGTTATCACATCTCAAAATTGTGCCCCAGTAACCAATTGATGACAGGAAAATAAAAAACACATTTACGTGCTAATATAGACCTGTGTTGAGGACTTATTGATTATGATAAATAAAAAAATTTTTACGATTGCGCTTGTCATCATTCCTGGGTTGTTGATGATGTCCAGTCATGAAGTGCGGGCGACAGAGCTTCGGACATATAAGTTTACGTCTAATTTCGTTGATTGTGTAAAGTCTCATGAAGATGAAAAAGGAGAGTACACGCAGTCCGGACTAGCTGAGTCAGGGTTAATGAACGGTCGCTCCAAGATACCATCTGGTGCAATAGATGGGAATTACTGGACGTACATGAATTGCTTAAGTTTATCTGAAAGCGGTACGGCTAATGAAACGCTTCCTACAGCGAGAACCTGTGATGAAATTCGCTTTTCCGTCAATGGAAAGTCCTACTATGTTCCACCAAGTGTAGATGGTAAGAAGTTGGGTTTGGCAGGGCGTTTTTGGGTTTGTCAAAACGGTTCGTGGGTTTCAGATAGTGGGGTTATCGATGTTCCTGATGGCACCGATGTAACGCCTCCAGAGAATAATGATAGAAATCCGTGTGGCGTATCGTCGGTGATGTCCTATGCAGGGTGTCCTTTTCAAATTTCGGCTGGTGATTTAGGCACCAATGCTAATGGCTCTGTGAAGACGCGTAACCATGGCGCTTCACTTTCTGTTTTTTATGGCCCTGAGTATGGCGACGTGGATGCGTTGAGCCAAGGAGAAGGGGTCGCAGTCTGCAATAACGGTAGCTGGTCCATTGATGCCGCACAAACAGAATGCGAGGCGTTGTCTTGTGATATTAACGAATCAGTCACGTGGGCTGGGCTTGACGGAACCTCTCAGCTCATATGTGACGGTAATGTGGGGTATGGTGGCAGTGTAACCGCCAATGCCGTATCAGGTGGTGGTACTACTCCAGTATATAAATCAGAATACTTTGCACGGTTGCTTACAGTCATAAAAGAAGGTAGTGCTCAATTTTCCTGCTCAGTAAATGGATGGATTGAAGTCTCTTCAACCTGCACGAGAAAACCAAGCAATGAATTAGTCTGCGAGAGCCTAGAAGGGGGGTATAGATGTGAATAATACACCAATGAAGATCGTGAAAAGGAATGTGTTGCTAACAGGGCTGTTAGCGTCTGTCTCTTTGGGAGTGTCGGCGCAAGAGTCGTACACTACAAGTGATGTGGTGGGGATGTTTGCCGATCAAAGCTTTGTTGGCTCTGAAGCCGGTACAAAAACGGTTATCGAAGCGCATCTTATTTGTCTCGGGGGGAGTGTAGGGGCTGGCGGCGAAAGCTCTATTAGCCAACTTGGTAATTCTTCATACGACTCGGATTACAGCGAATCCTACCGTGACTGCATGTCGAAATACGTACCCTTTCGCGTTACTGGGAGTGACGCAGCTGGAGCATGTGGTTCACAAGACGTATCATGGGGGCAATGTGCATCAACGCTTCCTAGCTCAGCAGATGGCGCTGTATACAGTGTGCGCAATACAATCGACGCTGAAACATATGAAGGCGTTGCAGCTTTCCAATGTGAAAATAACAATTGGAAATATCTGTCAGGAGGTTGCGCAAAAGTAGCCAACCCTTGTGAGTCTGGGTTAATAACCAGTTGGGAAGTAACAACTCCACTCTGGGCGGACTCGAGTGCTTCTACCGTCTACACCGATAAATTTGGTCAAGTAAGGCATAACCCTAAACAAGGATGTTACGCACGAATGGACGCGGCCAGCAGTGGCGAGTTAGTAACCGTTAGAGCTACATCACCAGAAACTAGCCCTGCATCTAGCTATAACCTCAGTGGAAGTGTTGCGCCTAAACGTTGCTTTAACAATGAGTGGCTTGATGAACCTTCAGGTGGTTCTACATCATGTACCTATGTTCCCCAAAACTGTAGCGCTCAAACGTATACTCATCCAAATGGTTGCTCTTATAGCATCCCGTCGCTGAATCATGACGAGGTATATAACAATACATCCCCACTTCCGGAGAATTCAGTGGGCTCCCTTCAAGCCTATTGCTGGGATGGCCAAGTGGAAATTAAGAGCGCGAGCTGCAATATGAGTTGTGACGCACGCGTTCCTGTAAATTATTGGTCATGGGATGGCGCATCCGATGAGGTAAATCCTAAAACGTGCTACCACACCGCGAAGTTTGAGTCCGAAAGGGTTGCGCCAAACGGCATCATGAGCATTGATAATGAAACTGAGGGGCTTAAAGGAACCTCATTCTATACATGCAGCAACGGGACTATGCAGCTTGACGCAGAAAGCTGTGCGCCAGAAACATGTACTAGCGTACCTGCAAATTCGTGGACATTGAATGGCAAAACATGTTCACACGATGCTTTTGTCATCGATATTGCACATGGTGAAACGATTGCTAAACGCCCTCAAGATATTGGTCTTGGTACATTAGGTGAAATCGTTTACCAATGTAAATATGGTGATTTAACCGTGTTAAGCCAAACATGTGAGCCTGCTTATGACACATCTATTTGTTACGCAGAAGAAGTCAATCCTGAGGACCCTGAAGAAACAATCGGTGACGGATACGTGCCGCCTGCAACGCCCCCTACACTCGATAGATGCGAAGATACTCATGGAAGATTAGGATATTCCTACATCGGTGGTCAGTGTTGTAAGGACGATGGGGCTCGCGGAATGATTTGTTACGAAGTGCCATAGGAACATTACATGGATGTCGTGAATAATCTATTAAAAGAAACAGCGGTAACCGAAGGGGTCCTGAAAAACACAGGGACCCCTAATCCTTCGGTGTTAAGCGCCCAACTTATAGCTAAAATGATACCGTCTGAGCTTTCTGCTCTTGTTGATAAAGTCAATTTCCTCATCAAAGATGATGTAGATAGAAAGGAGTTGAAGAAGCTTGCAAGGGAAAAAGGGACAAGCGCGGTGTTGACGGTCGCGATTGCGCACGCACTAAGCGGGAAACCAGTTGAAGCAAAGCCTAGTGTAAAAACAGAACTTGCCGATCGACAAAAATCATTGTTTCCTTACCTCTTAAGCCAGTCAGAAAAAGCACAGGGGTATCTCGTTGGTTTCGAGAATACAAAGGGTCCGGAACGCGACAATCTATGGTTTTATGCGCTGGGTGAAAATGCAAAGGGCATCATTTGTTTGGGATATGATGGGGAGCCCCGGCAGGTGGATGCAAATAAACTAGCGCTCTCAGGCTTAACTAAGATAAACGGAGATGCCAAATCACTTAAGCAAAAGTGTCGCGCTAACTTACCGAAAGACCTAACGCCAGAAGATATAGTAACGGTTAATTTCCATGTAGGTAAAAGTACACTGCCTAAATCAACACATGACCAAGGGAGAAGATCGCTCTCTCTCCTAGTTTCATCCCTGCCGGAAGTCGGTGCAAAGAGTGTATTGCACAATAAGGATATTCCTAAAATATAGATATTTTGATATTTTTTTGATACTATTTTTGCACAAAGAATCAAGGATGATGACAATGTTTCTAGGTGTGAAAAGCATCATTGCATTTCTTTTCCTAAGCTTGAGCTTTAATGCTTTAGGAAAAGAAAGTGCAGCATGGATAGCAGAAAATAGTGAAATTGTGTATTTCTTCTCATTGGAGTGTGGAGCGTGCTATAAGCACGAACCATATGTTTCACTCTTAAAACTAAAGACTGCGAACCACGCATCTCTTTATAAAATCCCACTAAACACCAACACTGCCAAGGACGCTGGTAAACGTCTTTACTTCCTGCTTATGCTTTCACAAAAAAATTATAATCTAACCCCGTTAGAGGTCAGTAGGGCGGCGTATTCAATACTATTAGATAACCCGAACACGAAAGCCGATGATGCTAATGAGTACAAGGCTTTGTTAAAAACATATGGCATGCAATTCTCCGACTTTGAATTTAATAAATGGTGGGCCAGCAGTTCTGCATTAATAAATGATTCATTACAACTGGAAAACAAAGCTACTGAAGAAAAGGGCAGCGTCGCGCCTGGTGATATCCGTGTTGTTGTTGAAGGTAAAGTTTATTGGTTTTTCTTGTCGGAAGATAACCCACTTGCGATCATAAAAGAAATAATGGAGCTTACTAGTGATGAAGGTTAGAGCGCTTTTTCTTATAGCTACATGGCTGGTAAATGCTCCGGCGCACTCTGGTGACGAAGACTCAGTCATAGTCGCTCACACGCAAAAACTAAGCGCTTCGTTTAATTCGCCTAGTTATGACTTTATAAAGCTGCATGATATTTTTCATATTGAAAAGAACGTAAGGTCACAGCTTGAGACTGTTCTGGGGATGTCCAAGCGAGCATTAGATGATGTGAGAATATCCCGCATTGCTGATACAACCTGGATACAGGTATCTGTTGAAGGGAAAAGCTACATTACGGATTATCGTGCGACACAATGGCTAGGGTCAGATTTGTCGGAGCTTTATATTTTTAATGAATCTGCCAAAAGAATTGTGGTTAGCAATGACAATAAAGAGAGTCTCATAGACTATGCACGCTTCATGTCTAAGATGCGCGAGATATCACCAGTCTATGAGGCGCATAGAACATTAAACGGCAGGCCTACCGTTATATATGCATTTGTCGACCCTTCATGCCCCCGATGCAAAGAATTTCACTTAACAAAGATGAATGAGTGGCGCGCTTTAGGGATAACGTGGGTATATATCCCGTTTCTTATTGATGATAATGACGACGCAAAAGAACTCGCAGAATACGTTTACTGTGCGCCAAGTATCGATGAGGTAAAGGCGCGTGTTGATAGTGTTTACCTAAAAGGCCCTGAAAAAGCCGGTAAAATGATAAGAAGAAGTGATGCGTGTGGACAAAAAGAAAAAAGTGTTGTAAATTCTGTTCTAACAGCAGGCTTTAGACATGGCTTGGCGGGAAGCCCCATGTTTTTAACGGATAGCGGCGAAGTATTTTATGGAACACCTTCGCTAGAAATGGCTGTTATTAATAAACTTAAGGAGAAGTTTTAAAAATGAATGGAAATCTAACAAAACCACAGAAAAAAGCCCTCACAATGATCCCAAAGGGACTTCACACAGAAGAGTCCTTGACTACAAAGGGATTGTCAAAAATTCAATTAGTTAGCCTTGCGTCAAAAGCTGCTATCACGAGACAGATAAGCAACGGACAAGTTATGTACGTCCGCCCGTAGCGTTACGAAGTAAACAAAGAGAAATACCTCTTTTAAAAATGCGTATTCAAGGATGAATGGAAATGAACAGGGACTGTCGTGGCAAAAATATTTGATAAATTCAATGAGCGTATTGAAACTCTTACAAACTTAGCGAAAAAAATCTATCCACATTCAAAATGGGCAACCATTCTTGAAATACGTAGTCCGAGCGAGTGGTTGGATGAGGCAAGTAAGGCAGGCATAAGCAACAAGAATGCTCTCATGCTTTTTGCTAGACGTTTTGATATTCCATACAAAGAGGCGTCAGAGCTTTCATCGACTGGTATATGGGTGCCAAATGGTGTGTATATCAGATCTGAAAACACCTTTTATTCCCGTGAGTTAACCGACAACCACTTTAAAACGGATAATGAAGTGCGACTGGGACTAATCGTCGGCGATGTTAGGCCATCAAGTTACCTACACGCCCAATCCAAAGAAGAAGAAGACGCCAAAAATCTCATTCGAAATCTCTACTCATCGATTATGGACCTAAGCAAGCCTGGCTGCGAGTATACTCACTTCTCGCTAACTGGACATCATTTGTCAGCCCTGTGCGGAACGAAAGACGTTCTCTACCGGCGTTTAGATGAAGGGTTTACCCCTCTACTTGAGATGTCCCGCGAAAGGGCATCTGGTTGCGTAGGAAAGGACATTTGGGAAGATGCATGTCAGCAGTTCGCTAAGTACATACAGCACAACCCAACTCGCCGCTTTTCGTTTTTCAATGGCGATATGACCAACTCTATATTCAGCACTATGAAGCAGACACTGGAATCTTCGACCATCTTCAAGGTTGTAGAGGGGATACCCAGCAAGGCAACAGCGAACACAGTTGCTGTTGTGGATTTTGATAAACTCAGTCACATCAGCGAGAATGACCTTCATACTCTTACATCGGTTCATACGCTATTCACCTCAAAAGAGAAAACCCTATCTCGACTATATGACAAGATGCGTACAGTGCTAGGTAAGGTTGGCCTCATTTTACACCTCGCCGTCTACTCTACACGCGTTTTAGGGACAAAGGTCTGCCAGAACTGTTGCGAGAGTAGTGATACACCAGCGGTGTTAACGGATGGTATATACGGACTTAGTATAAACGTTAAACGCCCTCCCATTGTCGGGCCAGGGTGCTCATCATGCGTATCTGGTTATGCAGGATCAATCTTGTTAACAGAGGATTGTTTTATACCGGGCTTGGCAGGAGCCGCGGCTCACTCATTTGAAGTCGACCAAGATGACGTGGTAAGAAGTGAACTCAGAGACCCCTTCAAGTTTGGAGATGCCATTCTTAGGACTAAAAAGGTGGACTCTATTCTTGACCAGCTGGAAAGTGAGGTTACGCTTGGAACACTTTCAGTAGACGATGCAAGAAGCTTGTTAAACTAAAAATAGAATCTCAGGGATGAGGAAGTAGTTATGGAAAACTATCAATCTGCCATTGATGAATTGATGGATGCAGAAAGCAATGAAAGCGTAGAACTTGATGAGTTTTACAGCAAAGGTGAAGTCCTTGACGCTGTCGACACCGATGTTGCCAGTGTTCCTCTCGGATACAGCGCACTCGATCTGTATCGCGTGTTTAGCGCTGAAATAAATACAGATGATTATTATGTACGAACGGCTGAGCAACAGGATGAGTGGGCGCGCTCGCGGACAGAGGCGGTCAAGAAACTGGGTCGCCTTCTACTGAAGATAAGAAGTGTGCGAGCAGAATTGCTTGAGCATTGCCTAAATAATGAAGGTGAAAAATTATTTGGTCGATTGAAAACTAAAGGCGGCAAGGGCTCAGATAAAGACATCATCAATATCACCTACAGCCCTGATATACAGCAGGATGTTATTGATATTCTCACAAACCTAGACTCAAATGAAAGCAACATTTCTTTTGACGATGCTGCCGACATTATCCTCATAGAGTATAACCTAAATTACAGCCGCTTTATCCAGCCAGTCGCTCAAAGATATTTCGCAGAGTTTTCACGCGTGAAATCTATCGAGGAAGAGTATCAAAGGAATCGTGACGTAAAGCAGAACATGACGTCTTTGTTTGACACCCCTAACAGTGTTGAAGCGCGCCAACTCATCGATAAATATCAAATGGATTGGAGAGTCCTAAAAAACCTAATGACGACAGCCCTCGCCTTTGATTCCATTGTGACAATACAGAAAAATAAACTGGTTAATACCAATTTAAGACTTTGCATTAGTTTGGCGAATAAGGTTTATAAAGATGCTGGCGGTGACCGCAATGAAAGCTTTTCTAAGCTTGATCTTATTAACGAAGGCGTTATTGGCCTGATGAAAGCCGTTGATATGTATGTTTATGGTGTTAAGGCTAAGGTGACAACATATGCTTACTGGTGGGTAAATCAGAAAATCACCCGCTATGTTAAGAATAATAATCCCGTAAGAATACCAGTTCATGTGTATGACTTGGTTAATAAGATCTTAGCGACTATTCGTGTCATTGATAAGAATAAGCACGAAAGCGAAATGATATGTCCTGAATACGAAAAGAGTTTACGAACCACGGTGGAGAGTAAATTAGGGCCTATTCTAAATGCCACGTGGGAAGTAGCGATGCTACGTTACCGCGGAGTCAGCCTATCTCTAAGCTGTGTAACGCGAGATGCCGATATTGGTGAAGGAGAACTTACCTTTGACTATCTAGATATGTCCACGCCGGCTCCAGAAGAAGAGAACGTTGATGAGCTAGTAGAGCCTAGCGCAAGTTCTAGAATAATGGCTATAGCAGAAGGCATGGTAAGTGAAGATGGAACTAATGAAGATAAAGATAAGCTGACAAAGCTTCAGTTCGACCTTATCTACAAGCAATTTGTCAAAGATATGACCAACAAAGAAATTGCCATCAATATCGGATGGGAAGATTACAACGAAGTCCGTAAAGAAATTAACCGCGGTCTAAGCAAGATCAGAAGAAAGCTGAAAGGAATGGATTGGTAGGGTCTCCCTGCCATTGCAAAGAAAAATCGTTAAGGAGAACGTATTGGCTACTCAATATCAAGTTATCTGCCAAGAAGTCACTGAATTTGTCAAACGCGGTGAATTTGAGCGTGCAGCAAGCGTACTAGAAAAGTACAAAGGCGTCAGGGAAAAATTTATTGCAAGAGCGTTCTATATCCTCTACTCGGATAAACGTTCGCATTATTACTCTAGAGAAGGTGCCATTGAGCATTTAAACTTCTTAGAAAAAGCCAAAGACATTTGGGGAGTAATGGAAAAGGGGCGCTGCCTACTCGAGGGTGATCTTTATAAGAAGGACACATTCGGCGCTGAGGACCTTTTCAACGCTGCATTGAACGTCAAAGGCACATCGGTCGATAAAGCTAAATATTACCTCGGCCTTATTGCATCTAATGGTCTCCACAGTCCAGATAATGAGGACGCTAGAGATCCTGAACACGCACGGGCGATGTTTTCAGAAGTGATGCAAGGTGAGTCTGGATTCCGCGAACTTGCTAGAGAGGAGTATTGCCGAACGATAATGCGTAGTGGACAAATTACGCCCAAAGAAAGGGCTTCACTTTTCAATCACCTGTCACAATTATTTACCAAGAACCCTGAGAGGGGCGCGCCACTGTACTCCGAGTTTCTTCTTGAAGCGTTAAGCATACTTGGGAAAACGGTGTTTAGTGAAGAAAGGGCTCCTCAGGGAATGACCGAAAAAGCAGATTTCGATGCTCGATACAACGAATTGAGAAATGCGATAACTGTTATGAAAAATATACTTCCTTCAACGAAGTAACAAGGACAGCGCGGCAGCGCACGTTTTAGTAATAAGGATATTAGATATGCGTAATAAAAAACTCTCAATCTTAGTCGGAACCCTTTTGTCAATTTCAAGTGGCGTGGCTTGTGCGTCTAGCGAAGCCAGTCTGGGGTTCAAACAATCAGAACTTAATGGGATAGAGCATCAAGTCCTGTTTGCAGAGTATCAATATCATGTAAATGACTATCTTTCATTTTCAGTTCATGGTGGTACCGGTGCGACGGATGAAGTGACCGCGTCACTAGATGACACGTATGTTGCCGACCTTGGGTCAGATAGTGTAGTAACTGACACATACGAGCAAACATCTAAAGTACGCTACGAAGCTGGCCTTTCACTTAACGCAAAATACCCGGTTATAAATGGCTGGTCGGTATATGGGCGATTAGGCTATATCATGATGCAGACGGAGGATGTCGAATACAACGACTTCTTCTCAGTGGGTAACACGCCGCCAGCAGACGACCCAGAAAGTGCATTCTTAAATGGCTCAGACCTGTGTAACTCAACGGGCCTTGAAGCGCAATGCGGTGTCTCATTAGATGCGACACAAGTTACCAATGACTATGACATGGGATATACAGAAATTGGTTTAACATGGCAGATGAGTGAGACTGCGACGGTAAGCTTTGGTCGCTTGGATACAATTAGCTCTGGAGACTCTTATGATGCATTTGTCTTACGCCTTGGCTTGGGGTTTTGGTAAAAAAATATTTCCATAAAATGAAAAATGGAAAAAATGTGACAGTATAGCTATGAGAAAAGAAACGGAGTTTCACAAATGGCAAATGGAAATTGGGACGATGCTGTAGCTTCAGATGAAGCGAGTGGCGACAATCTTATGGTCGGATTGGCGCAAGGTGAACGGCATCGCAAAATCCTTAGAGAACAGGTGCTGGTAGCATTAAGCGGCGTTTTGATTAGCGCCTTTCGCTCTGGCGAATCCTCAATGGATAAAGTTAACGCTGAAATAGATAAAGCGATTCAATCAGTCATCTCTAATTCGAAAAAAGATGGGATGGAACTGGACGACAAATTGCTTGATATTCTAGCGGATGCATCAGGTAAAATGCTCGGCATTGCTGAAGAATGGCATGCTGTAAAAATTATTTTAACATAATCGAACTAGAGGGAATTAGTATGGCTAAGAATAAGCTAGCATACGCAAGCGCTTTGCAAAAGCACTTGGATAAAATCCAAGCCGAGTGTCAAGGAATTTCAAACCTTGCGGCTATTCACGACGTCAAGCCTGAATACGTAAAGGCGACGGAAGAAGCCCTAAAAGCGCTAACGCGTTCTGTTGTCAAAGATCTGAAAGCGAAGAAAGAGACTGTTACTGTAGACCTTTCTGCACTTATTGGAGAGCAAGGCGAGCAGGATGGCAGCATTGATAGTGATATTGAAGGCGCTGATGAAGACGACACTGCGAACGACGAATTTGGTTCAGCAGTAGATGTCGAGAAAGCTGCATCGTAACGTTAACTATGAAGCTATTTTCTTTTGCAGCGCTGTTTTTCCTGTCGTTTTTGGCTCATGCTGAAAAGATAGATTACAGCGCTGTAAAGGAAAGCGTCATTCAACACTGTAAAGATGAACCAAACGATACTCTTAGAATGAGTTGCTTGGTTGATTCAGCTTTTTATCTAAAGAAGTTTGAGTCCGCTTTTGGAGCTGGTGAAAAGCAATTAATAACGATTTGCGCAAATCTGACTAGCTCGCTTATCAAGCAAAAAACCAGAATGTTTCACCTTATGCGTTGCGTCGCCGAGCAGCGTGTATTAGAAGACGCACATCCCCATCCGAAATACGCTCGAATCATGCTGAGGAAAAGCGAGTTCCGCCCTTATTGGGTTTCTCAATGTTCAAATGACAAGCGAAAGCTATCCGACTGCCTGAAATCGCGCGAATCTGCTTTGCTTTCATTTTGGCAATTCTATGTCTCATTGACTAAGAACAATGATGACAATATCTTCCGGCGTATGGATAATTGCTTTGGCCAAGGCGACATAAGAAAAGTTGACTTTCATTATATAAAAGCATGTGTTGGCTATTAATGTTTGGTAATAAAACCAAGGAAATGATTAAGTAAATAATTCCTCATGGCTCCCTCCCTTTCTTTTGCACTTTGTGGCAAGGTTCTTGAAAGAAACTTCAAAGTTCTTTCTATTGATTTTGAGTACTAAAAAAATCAAAAATAGTGAAATAAAAAATGTGTTTAACAATTTTTTAAGCACCTTGTGATAATATTGATTCGTATAAATCAGATGGACTTTTGGGGGGCCTATGCGCCGATTGATGTTGCCAGCAGCTGTATTGCTAGCTTTGACACTTGGGAAAATGGGGGTTGCTCACGCAGATAGCTGTGCTGAGACAACCATTGACTATATGCAGTGTGATTTCTCCATTCCAGCGATGAGCGATGGGGAAGTCAAAGCAATAACGAACACAAACACTGATAACTTCAACGGGGCAGTTGCAGCGTCATGCCAAGGCGGCTCACTCGTTATCGGAGCGCAAGAATGCCAAGTCGCTGAGCCTACTGATTGCGCTATCAATGCTGGTTCATGGTTTTCGAAAGGAACATCTGTAAGTTGTCACCACGATTTCCAAAATATCCCCCTCACAGATGGTGAAGAAAGAACCATTTCATCTATTAGTGGCACAGGCAAAATAAGTTATGCGTGTGGATCGGGAAAACTTTCAGTAAAAGACTCTTACTGCAATACGGTGAAAGTTCATCAAACTTCTATTGTTGATTTATCAGATAACGTATCTAACTTGGCGGCAAACACAAGAAGTGAAACAGTGTACGTTGAAGCATTCTTTACGATGGATACGGAGTACACGGACACAAATTCAGCGCAGGTACAAATAGAAGCAGAACTGACGTGTGGAAATGTCGCAGGAAGTGTTATTTCGAGTAATGCGTACGACGTTTCTTATGAAGGCTACACATCAGGCCCCGCTACTTACAATTACAGTGTGCAATGTCCATTCACTAGGCAGGATTTGGAGTGCGATGAGTTTCTTTTGTCGGATACGGTAAACGGGACATATATGCCAAACTCTGGTGACATCGTTATTCCGCCAACGCAAACAGATTTGGTCAACGCTTGCGCTTCACAAGGGGGAACGGGCGTCGAAGAAACCATTTTCCTTGAAAAGTACGACGACGCACTGGGGTTTAGGGAAGACCAATATCAAACTGTGCTCAAATGCATGGGCCGACAATCATCATGCTCCACGGGAGCAACATCAAACCCGTTGCCCGTTTTAGGTAGCGCTATAGATTGTGACACTGCTAATGTTTCTACGGGCACAGGCGGATACATTGCAATTGAAGCAGGGCAGTCGGTTAGCACGTCCCAAGTCCAGACGTTACTTTGTGAACCTTTAGGGTTTGATAATGTAAGTGAGATTGTGAACACGTCCCAGACGCTTCCAGCAAACGGAGATGTCGAATATCATGCAGTCTCAGCAATCTGTACTACATATCAATTAGCCGACTCGGCCCCTCTAACATCCGCATGTTCAACGGAAGATAATGTGTCTGTTGATTCTGACGTTGAGATTTTAACGTGCGATACCGCTCGTGTTTCAGGACACGTGAGAAGCTCTGTATATGCTTCTCAAGGTGAAGCGATAATCCAATCACGTTTATGCGGTAGAAATGATTACACCGAATTAGACTCGTGGAGCATGTCGGGCGGGAGTGCACGTGTTGGTGTTGAAGCCGATGGCATATTAAACATCGATGCCTATTGCTCTAATTATATTGGCGAAGAGGAAATACCTGGGTGCGGGAATAACCAGTGTATTGGTGAAGAAGTTGGTCCGGATAGTCTTTACTCAACCATTGAGGTTGATGGAAAGTACTACAGAGACATGTGCGCAGAAGAGACTGTCCTTAGTTGCGAGAATTGTGAAGCCGGCAATTTTACGTTTACAGATAGCGTAACGGGCAATACTTGTACGGTTAGTGTCTCAGAAACATATTCAGGTCAAGAAGCGCACTTTGACTTTTTTGACAACTCAGTGAACGGCTCAGTTGACATGCTGTGTAACGATGGCGCTAAATCATTAGTGGCCGGGGGAGACTCCACTTGCTACAAAACATGCTCGGGCAATGTGACTGTTGGCTGGGAAGATTCAAACGGGTCTAAAAGCTGCGCTAATACTATTCCCGCAGGAAGCTATACCCATAATGAGGTGGTTTCATTAGGGAGCAGCTTTAACAATACAGGCAGTGCGACATTTAGATGCGATGGATACACAGGGAACTGGGTCAAACAAAGCGGTAGCTGCCTTCTTGATTGCAATACAACGGCCAATTGGGGTAGTGGTATTTCGAACTCTGGTCAAGATAAGACTAATATGTGTCAAGCCAACCCTGGCCGCGTACCTCATCAATCGACAGGCTCTATGTCATCAACTTCATCAGGCACCTCAGGAAGTGCTAATTACTCGTGTAATAACGGAGCGTTAAGCCTGAGTAATGAATCATGTAATCTTGATTGCGACGCTAGCGAAGTGAACTGGGGCGCGTATTGCGGTGGCAACGCGAGCTCAATCGACCACACTATGACGACAATCGTTAATCATACGAAAAGAACTTCGTACAAGTATGACAGTTCAATATCAGGCGCAGTGAACCTTCGCTGTAACGATGGCTCATTGACTGAAAGCAGTTCTACCTGTGATTATATTGCGTCAACAACAGAAGGTGCTTGGACTACATGGCAAGAGAAAAGTCGTCAGTGTACTACTACACCTGACTCTGATGATTACCAGCCTGATGAAACATTAGTTCAAACTACGACCTGTGATGTTGACTATACGCGAACACGTGCCCTTTATTACGTATGGAGTGATGGTTCAAGAACGCAATACGATACGGAAACGGGTGAAAAGACAGAGCAAGAAACATCGCAAAAAACTGTGAATGGTACAGGGGAATACAAACGCGATTTCCTTGGTACAGAATGGGGCGAATGGGGTACTTGGATAGAGTATAACAAGATCTGCTATACCGAAACTTGCACAGTGTATTATGAGAGATACCGCTATGTGTACAACTTGTATGACATGGCTCCTAAGCGCGTAAAAACATCGAAGAGCGAGCGTGACACTAAGACGGAAGAAGTTGCTGCGCCACGAGAAAAAACGGGTCAAGGCTGGGGTGATTGGACCAATTGGGAACTAGTTGGTTCGCCTAGCTGTAATACCAGTGCGGGCACCGAAACATGCACCGAAAATTACTCACGCTATCGCTGCCGCGAACACTACTACAACCTTGCGCCAAGAACGGTAAAAGATTGTGGAGAGAAGGATACTGATACGAAAACTGAAACAACTGTTAAGCAAGTGTCAGTACCAATCGAAAAACGATGGATGCTTGTCGACAGTGGGTGTCGCTTAGATGTCTCACCGTCAGATTCAACATTAAGTAGAACCAGTGCTTTCATTGGAAATATTGGCCCTTCATGTTCAGTTGTTGGTGATACAGCAGGAATTACATACTTTCACCCATACGATATAAAAGGCTGTGGCGCTATGGCTGGCTATAATAGCGAGTTTGAGTGTAGAGAGGTAGCTGTAGATGATTCAAGCAAATACGAGTGGGTTTATAACAATGATAACGATGTCAACCAACAGGAAGAGAGCGTAGTCTGTACGTCGCTAGAAAGTGCGTATGATGGCAGTGCTGGTTTTGATGTGGTCGGTGACATAATAAGCCCCTTTGATTATCAATCTAACGCAAAATCGGCAGGGACCTGTGACAGTCTTGGGGCAGAAGGTAGGTTCCATCTTTCACTTGATCAGACATGTCAATATGAAAGAGAATTTAATGCTGGCAAGGACGGGATACAAATTATCGAAGAAATAGGTAACAAGTTCTACAAGACTGTCTGTTCGATTAGATCACAGGGAGAAAATAGTGTTGAAAATCCAACAGAACCTGAAAATACCGGGGATAGACTCACTGTAGATATTTCGGAAGGGGATATTAACAATTCTGTTCGGATTACGCCTCGTATCGATGGAACAAGGTATATAGGTTGGGGTAGCGTATGTGAAAATTGTACATGGAGTGCAGAAATTACAGGTGATCAATCAGTTTTCGGGCAAAAATTTGATTACTACTATGATGACAATCACCTCGATATAACACATACATTCATTGGCGGCTGCCTAACAACAAATCGCAAGTTGAATGTAACTATAACGGTGGATGACAATGGAGAGGACTATGTTGTGGAAACTGGCGAATTTGAAATCAAGTCAATAGACTGCAATTAAAATACCAATGTGGGGCAGGGAATGCCCCATAAACTATAGAGGGAACTTACATGGCACAAAGTGATAGCACTGAATTAAAGCAACAAACGTTCGAGCACTTCGCGATCTTAGTGGGCGTGCTTGTAATCGCAATTTTAATTTGTATGTTTTTCTATCAGCACCCATGGTATTACACCAACCTTTATCTTTATAAAGCCTTATCATTAATACCGGAGAGCGTACTTAAATACATGTTTATATGGTCCAGTGAGACCGATGTCATTCACGACATACATAAACACCTCGTCGTCCATGGTGAACATTATTCAGACTACTACACAAGAGGGGGGGCTGGGTATAAGGCGCAGATGGATATCAATACGGTTACAGTCAGGCTGTTCTGGGTATTTCCTGTAGTTTTCCTTATCTATCGAATTTATAAAGAGTCCAAACGAATAGCGAGCCCCATTCCGCCTCCTGGTGGGAGGAAGCGTTTTTTCGGGTTATTCGGAAACCTATTTATCGTGAAGCAACAGGCGATGTACGCCTATGCAGAGTCACAAAAAGAGATTTGGCCATTCATCAAGCCTGTAGTTAATAGGATGAAGGCTATGGTCGAAAATCCAAATTTGGATAATGAATGGTATGCACTTGCAAAAATGCCACTAACATGGATGTTGGACCATGATTTAACACAAAAAATAGTTACAAAGAAAGTTAGAAAGATATTCACCCGCAGGCAAAAGGCGCAATTCACCCTTGTTCGGGAAAGGGCGTTCCCCGTATTAAAAGAGAACGTGGGGCCTCTTTGGGAGGGAGTAGATAACTTGGATTTCAATTACAGGTGTGTTCTCGCTGTAATCGTGCCCCATATTTTCGGTAAGACAAAAATGTCTCGATTGATTAATAGGAAGTTGTGTAATTTACATGACAGCGATAGCAGTATACCGAGCAAGGAGAGGGAGGCATTGCGTCGCTCTATCGAAAGGGAAGTTAATGAAATATTAGAACTTCACAAATCTGCATTTGAAATCCCATATTTCATTGATACCGAATTTGATGAGCCATACGACCCATTAGTTTCCTCGTTCGAAGAGTTAGACTCAGAAAAAGACATGTTTGATAAAGGCGAAGAGCTTGTGAAAGACACCTTGCTGACCCACGCCTATGTGAAAACGGTCTTTTTCTCGCTGCTTGAGAAAAGCTGGACATATGGTGTGCTTGCATCAGCTGAAATGCTATGGATAAAAACGGTCGATCGGCAGCTTTGGTATGTCATGAGCCAGCAAGGGCGGACAAGCGCTTTTGTTGAGATTGTGGGGTGCTGGGATCATTATCAGTCAGAAAAGACCTTTGGCTTCAGAACGCTCATGCCCCAAGTCAGAGAAGCTTTTAGGGGTTTAGATTACGAGCTTTACTCTACGCATGAATCATATGTGCCGCATGAAAGATTCGACGATAGTGCAAAATGGGACAAACTAGTGCCGTCTTTCGGTGGTGCTAAAAAGACGTCCGCGTTATCGCAAAATGCAGGAAGGACAGTTTAATGAGTGCTCAAAACAACGAACAAAAGTATCTCAGCCAGATGGTAAACGCGCACAAAGTCGCCAATATACTTATGCCGCTGGTGGAAGCTGTGGAGATCAATAAGCACACAGAGTCCGTTGACAAGGTGGATGTGAAAACGCTTTTTAAGAACGTGATCGAAACTGGTGGGCGCATCAGTGAAACGCTAGCTGAATCACACAATTTCACCGATACATCGTTAATTTCAGACAAGCTATTTTTAACATTAGCCAAGTCACTGCGAAATAGTGTGGTGATGTTCAATGCAACATCATTACAACTTATCGAAAGTGAAGTACTAGATGTTTTTGATGAGTGTGCGCCATTTCTCTCATCATTTTGTAGTGAAGCGATGAAAGATATATCGTCAAGAGGTGGGCAGCTTTCAGACATGGAGAAAATGAGGGTAGAGATGGACATCCAAGGCCACGTTGTTGGTGCTCTTATGCGTATGTTCATGCCCGTGTGGTTGTTTCACACAAGCCTGAGAACGAGTGGCCACGTCAAGGATTCAGAGACCATTGTAGAGCTTAATGTAAGGGTATCGAAGTTCCTTATTGAGTTGCTCTTTAAAATGACCGCTAAAATATCGAACAAAGAGTCCTCAGTCTCCTCAATGTTTTATATGAACGGGCTAACTGTTGCAGCAGAGATAATCACGACATCAGTGCATGAATACAATACTAAGCTAGTAAAAAGCCCCCAACATCTGAGTCAATATTTGTCGTCGCCAGAATCGATTTTGCAGGCACTCGTAGAACCAATTTCGGCTAATTTTTCAACGATGAACAGTGTCATAAAGACTGTTCTTTCCGGAAAATAAAATAGCCATATTTTGTGTTAAAATAGCCTGTGAATCTTCATCGTTATCAGGGAAGAAAAATGAAGTGTCTTACGACGTTGTTTAAATTCAACTTGGGTGCCGCCGCACTTATATTTACATCATCGGCCATGGCGACATGTCCACCTATATTGCCTTGTAAGACGACCGCTGAGGCGTCTACTATCGCTGGGTCAAATGCCGATCAGAAATTGATTACATTCACCCAAACAATTACTACTACGACCAACGAAACCTCGCAAGCTTTAGTTGATATGGCCACGGCGAACGCGAGTTCTTTGAATACAGGTGCACAAACCATCGTAGCAGCGCAAGCTGAGCTTTCTCAAATCGAAGTAAATCAAAAACTGAAGGTTGAAAAGGCGATGGCAGACCGTGAAATGGCGCATAAGAGCCAAATGGCCGAGAACACGTTTCGCGCTAACACAGCCGTTGTTGCCTCAGATGATACAAAAGAAGAATTCAAATTGATCATCGATACGTTAGCTAATCAATCGTCGAAAACAGTTCCTGAAATTATCCTTCTTCTCAAAGAAACGTTTGATAAAGACGATGAGATGGGGTTCGTTAATGTACCTATTAAAGCCGCTGAAGGTGTATGTGAAGGGGACGATGTAGAAGAATCTGGAAAGTGCTCTATTGCGAAAAGGGTCTATCCGGGGCAAAAGCTCTCGGCAATGTTCAAGCAGTGCTCAGCGAATAAACGAAAGCTCATTGAGATGGAGCGAAAAAATGAGTCACGTGTAGCAGCGGTTCAAAATGCGGCAAAGGAAAGCAAGAGTGCTACTGAAACCACGGATGTCTCTGGAGCGGTAACGCAGCGAGTCGCAAGGCAACAAGAGTTATCATGTTCCCCCACTCAGTACAAAGCAGGCTTATGTGCTAAAGAGTTGAGCCCGGAGGATTATCAAGAATCAATAATTATCGGCAATATCATTCCCAACGGTGATCTTTCCGCTTCAAATTTCAACTCTCCAACAGCGGCTTCGTCACACGGTTACATTGACGATATAGACGATGAGACACAAGAAGAAATCCGCGCGCAATCATTAGACAGAAGTACGTTAATTGATAATCCTAACCAAAAAGCTGTAGATATCGTTCACACATATCGAAATGCAAATCAGGTCAAAGCTGCAATGGATTTTGTGAACAACCTAGTGGGCGGTGATTTGGTCCCTGCACTAAAGGCAAGTGACCGCAGGAAAGCTGCTAACGCTGAGTATCAGCAACGTATGATGAGTCGCGCATCAGCTTTGAGTATGGTTAGATTAGCATTAAACGAATCAATGTTTGATAGAGTGGGCGAAAAGATGCGAACCATGATAAAAAATGGTGACTTTGACAATGCATCACGTTTCGAAATTACGGCTGACTCTTCAGAAAATAAAGAAAGCGTTTTAGGTGCAGGCCCCTTGGATATACTTGAAGATAGAGTTAAACAACAGGCTGCTTCTACCCAAGTTTCAGCACAGAATGGTGATTCTCCGAATGCTGGTAATGACTTTATTGCTGATCCGTCAGGCGCAGACGCGCTAGGTAAAATCCTAACATCCGTCTCACTTCAAAATGAGATGCTAATGGATGAATTGTTCACTGTAGAACAGACGCTGTCGCTGAAGGCCATATCAAATGCTCAGCTCATTAATTCCCCAGAAGTTCTTAAGTTAATGAAAGAATTAAGAAAGGGGAACAAGTAATGATTAAGAAAAGTATAGCAATCGTGACGCTTTTGGGGGCCTCTGTTCTCCCTAGCTTCAATGCGCACTCTGCGGTGACCTATGCTAACTGCCCCACATTGGCACCATTACCGGTAACCAATTTTCTACCAGCGGCACTTTTGCCCATAGAACAAGCTGAAATGTCATTTGATATGGGTATGAATGTTGTAATGGCAGCAGCGGTACAATCTGCAACAGTAATACAGTCTGAAGCGATTAATAGTACGTTTAATACCATTACTTCAGAGCTTCTGAAGATCTCTCAGGCCAAACAGTCGGACATGATTGAAATAGACCGGCAGTACCAAGAGTTAAAAATGGCTTATGAAATGGAGTTGAACCTTCAGAAAGAACAGCTTGAAGGTATGCTTTTTCCTGGTGATTCATCAATGATGGAGCCAGATGAAGGAGAGGTGCGGGTTATTGACCAGGAGTCACCTACATACAAATTTGTGAGCCAGATGTGCAGTGCTGCAAAAATGCAACAACATTTATACAGTGAGGCAATAATTGCTGAGGGAATCGAATTAAAAAGCCGAAGAAATACTAAGATCGTTAGAAACATACAAGCTGTAGCGAGTGTGGACGCCGCCGCAAAACAAAGTGTTGACTTTCACTATGACGTATTTTGCTCGGAAGACGATTCACTCTTAGGTTTGTGTGATGACGTCTCTTTGGCTCCAAATGCGGATATGGATGCCTATGTTTTCATGTATCCAACAGGGTACCGAGGGGAAGGAGGAACGACTGACAGCTATCAGACCATGTACACCTACTCGCCAGTAGAGTCACTAGCAGCTTATCAGTACGTGAAAAACCTAACCGGCACACTCAACTTTGCAGCGCCTACAGAGAGGGAAGAGAGCTTGGCTTCCAAAACTCAGTTTGTCGGTTTCTACAAGCAGGCTGTAGCAGCGCTGAGCTTGTCTACTGACTATATGCTGTCTGTGGCAGCTGCGAGAGAGCCCGTTAATAAAACAGGATTAATCGTAAGCAAGTTGGATGCGATAAACTACGCAGTAGAACGTGCGAATCTTCCGGATCATCAAAGGACTATCGCGTCAGCTTCGGATGAAGGGAAGTTGCTTGAATTACAAAAGCAGTTAGCGATTCAAAGTCAGATTAGATATTTACTTTTGCAGCTAAGAGAAAGAGAGAAGCAACTAGACGCCGCAAGAGTAGCCGTAGAGAACTCGATATATTCTCTCTCAGACTAACGGTAAAAGAGAATTCGCTTAATATAAACTGTAAAAAACATCCTAGGATGTTTTTTTTGTTTCAAGGATGCTGCTCAAGCGATGCAAACGCTATATATGTCTAAATCCTCTCGAGGAACGACGTGGGCGTTTTTTTTGCGGCTTAATGAGGAATCGCAGCAACTTTATCACCTAACGCCGATGAGGGCTGTTACGTTTTGTAATAAAGCCTTTGGCGGCTCTACTGGAACATTAAGTAGGGATAGTTTAGCTGTAGGCTCCGCACGTGCACGGGAAGTAAATAGCATGAAAAAAACAAAGCAAATATGTAGAATCAGCAGTGTATAACACCATAAATGTAGGGAAAATAATGACTATATTAGCCAAGCTAGATGAAGAACATGACAAGCAGGCCGCAGCTATTTCGATTAAAACCATTAATGCTGAAGGTGGTTGCAACCCTAATGATATTGGGTGGATACATCATTATCCTCAACTCTATCGGCAGTATGGACAAGCGAAGCGTGTGTACTTAAGACTGTTAGAGGTAAGTAACCTGTAGGGATTGCTGGTTAAGTCCATCGCATGAGCCATGCTGCCTTTTAAAGAGCATCATGAGGTTGCTCTTTATTTTTCATTGATACGTGATATACAGGGCTAAATGAGATTTCTCTTACAACGGGGAGAGGGGGCGTAGGTATTTATTTTACTATGTCTGTAATCGTCAAAGACGATAGTAACAGTATTTAGTGATGCATAAAGAAAGCGAAAAGAGTAACTAGGAAGTTGATTGCTAAAGTTACTCTTCTCGCGAAATGATAATTAAGTGTCTGGCATCATTGCGCCGATTTGGAAGATTAAAGGGATTACGGCTAGCGCTATGGAACCAAATACGATTGGTTTCAATGTGAAAGTAAAGGTTCGTTTGATCGTTTTAGCGTAAGCTTCGTCACGGTGTTCCTTCATTTTCCCTATGAGCTCTTTAAGAGACTCTTCCAAGTTTACATATTGCCCCCGCTCTGCAATATCACAACCGGGCGCGCCCATGTATAAAGTATTAAACGCATCTGTCGTTTTAACGTTGACCTGACTAGTGATTTTATCAATTTGATAGGCAACGTAATCCGTACTTCCTCGCTTAACTTCCATGATGGCATCAAATTCTGGCATGCCGCATCTTAAATAGTTATAGGTTAAGGATGTAATGTTGTATTGAGAAGTTAGCTTTGACAGCGAGTAAGGAGGAATGAAGTCAAAGTAGTTCTCCCTGAGAAACATACCGCGCTTGCTCCATTTCTTTACCGTCTGAGCGATGAATATAAAAAAGAAAAATACACCGCCGATAATCCATGGCCAGTTCGCCGATATACTCTCGTAGATATAAAATACTTTTTCTGCGGAAGACATCCCGTCCCATGTTGCATTTTCACTGACCCTCACGAATACGGGGTATATGAAACCATAGAGTAAAGAATGAAATGCTAGGCCTATTAAGATAGAGGGCACTGATGCACTGAGTATCGCGCCCAATTGCTTGCCCGCTTCTTCTTTTTCTGCGCACAAGCCAATAACAATATCCAAACCATCAGTGATGTCGGATTTTTTCTGACTCGCAAGGATCATGTATTCATCATTGGGAATCCAGTCTTTGATTTTTTCTTTGAAATCGGGAATGTCACTTCTGTGACATGCCTCTAGAAATGACCGAAGTGATGAGTCATTTTTTCTGTTTGTATATTTATACCAGAGCGATGGAAGTTGAGGTGCAATTTCCATCCGTTTATCAAGTTGTTTTAAATACCACTCGAAAAAGTCGTTAAGCGGTCTTGTCCCCGCTGCGCTTTGATAATCTTTAACAAGCGTATAAAAGCGTTTTCGGATCGCCGGCTTTTTCTTGATTGTATCTTTCATTGCCGCATCAGAAATGCTGTTGAATTTGTTTGCTAGATCGGCAGCTAGATTTAAAATGTCCATTTCTTAACTTCCTAATAGTTCGGGTAGCTCAGCTTCAGCATCTCGAGGGTCAATCATTCCAGAAACGATTTTTTCATAACTGTCTTGAGTGATAGTTATTCCCTCTAAGTTGGATTTCCAGTAAAGTTCAGCGCGGTCTAATCTCCCTTCTCTAACGAAAGATAAGAACGAATCGTCTGGGATGAGAACCTCAGCCACAGGCGCTACACCAACGGTGCCATTAAAGCATTCTTTACATCCTGGCCCTTTGAAACGTACATTTGTATCTTCACGTGGCATCATGCTTGAGCGTATAACAGATTCAACACGGTCGCCGAACGCAGCGCTCTCACTCCCTTCGTTCATGATCTTGATCTTTTGCTGCAAGTCATAAACATCGCGCGAATCAATAACGCCTTTTCGCTGTAACTCACGAAGCAAAGACATACCCGGTTGTATAGACTTTTGAGCAGCTATTACTTCGCGCATAATATTGCGGCTGTCACTTTTCTTGCGGTAGTTAGCTATAGCATCGAATTCGCTATATCGCTCAGGTACTGAGTGCTTGCCACGATAGGGAATGGAGCAGTGAGGACATAGTCTTGGTAATAAATGTAAACACATAACGAGAACAATAAATCCATTCCGTGCAATGTTTTCTCTACTAAGCCCAAAGGACTCTAGCCTTGGGTATGCTTCAATGGCAGACTTAACGTGCATCGTACCGTAAACAAGGTGTCCAGAATCCGCGCCTTTTTGCATAGCTTTGGCAGTAATAGCGTCTCGGATTTCACCATACATAATTGAATCAGGGTCACCACGCATTAAGCTTCGGTTTATATTGTCGAAGGAAAAGTTTTTATCAGCTGGAACGTCCTTACCCTCGTCACCCGCAGCGTTAATTTGAATAACGCGGTCAATTTTGCTTTCTACAGGTTGCTCAATTGTATAGATCTTACGAGTGTTCCCTGTGCGGTCGCGTTCATGTTGCACCATGTTTTGAAGTGTTGTGGACTTCCCTGAACCGGTGACACCAACAACTAAAATCGCTCCTTTACTTGCAGTTTCAAGAATGCGGAGTTTACGGCATACGTTCCTTGAGAAATTGAGTTTTTCAAATGGGATGGCTTCTGACGTTTTAGTTTTGTCAATCAGGCGAAGTACGATGTTGAACGCACTGCTATGGTTAAGGCCAATGTTTACCATCCTCGCCTTGAGCGAGATGTTTCCACCAATCTTTCTTGAAAACTCAGCATCAAGCAAAGAGCTTTCGTTGTAGGTTCCTTCTGCAATACCTTTAACCTGGCCCTCTCCACGGCCACGTGTGAATTCGCTATAGAAAGCTAAACCAATTTGCGAAGCGTCGTGATGTGTGATTTCGTCGATGTCGATAAGCTGTTTGTGTATGCGCAGCCTTACGTAAGCTTTGCTTTCTTCAGCTTCGATGTGGAAGTCAGAGGCACCAAGCTCCATCGCTTCTTTCAAGTAATCCTCGGCCATGGTGATATAACGCTTGCCAGCTTTGTGGTTTTCGGCCTCTCGGCTAGTATCCTTGCTGGCCGCTAAATCATCGCTAATGCTTTTTTCGCGTTCACTAAGGCGCTTCTTAAGCTCTTCTTTGATAGAGCTTTCAGAAGAGTAAGAGAGGATATTTCCGCTGTAGTTAATGCCAACATTCGAGTCATCGGTCTGACGAAGATATTTTATAATCGAACGGAGTTTGTTTTTAGCTGGAAGAGGGACCGTTTGGTTCTGCTCCTCGAGAAATACGAGGATATGAAGTTCAGGGTTATTGGCTTCCAAGACACTCGCATCACTAAAGATGAACATGAATTCACGTTCTTTTTTAGTAAGTACATGCTCGGCAATAAAACCCTCGTCACTTTCTCCGTAAAACTCGCCAGCAAAGCGAATGTCCATAGGGAGTTCGCTTCGTCTGGTGATCAATTTACTGTTACGCGTGCTGCGGGGGGTTCCGTTATTTCTACTTTCCATCCATGGATCCTGATTGAACTATTACAGTTGTCGAGTTATAAGCAGGGTTAGCTTACATCTTGGGTGAACGTTTTCTGCTTATCGATGTTTTCAAACACCACTTGGTTTTCGTCTATCGCCATCAACTCAAAGCGTTCTTTTTCAACATTGAAAATGGTACCTGGCTTAAGACCATCTTTATGAACAACCACCTGACGACTCTGTCCATTTCGTAGGACTTCAAAGGTTAATTTGGCATCGATATATTTAACATTGCCGATAATCACTAATTGTTTAATTTCAATTTGCGACATCACGACATTGGAAGTAGGGGGCTCCGGGGCTTTTTCTTCAGCTTTCGGGGCATCATTACCTGCGGCGAAATTGCCATCAAAAAGTGCGTCCAAGTCTTTTTGATCCATATCGAAAAGCGCAAGCGCCTTTTTTTGGTCTTCGTCAGTAACAATCACTTTATCGCCGCCTTCATTACTCGAGGCAGATAACTCTGTTGGGGTTACAACCATGTCGGCGATATTGGAATTACTTTCAATAGTGGTAACCTCAGGCGACCAAGCAACAGGAGGTTGAGAAGGAGCAGAGAGAATATTGCTAGAGCTTTCCCATAGCGTATGAGGCTTGTCAGTAACTGCCGCACCAGCATCACTAGAGAAGTTTTCCATTATGTAAGCGTTAATAGCATTGTCGCCCATCGCAATTACATGCGCGGGTACGTTATCGTTGATGAACTCTTCAACGATGACCTCGCGTCTTTTGGATGCGAAGGTAGCCTTGTTTTCGGCATTTTGAATTCGCATCGTATCGATATCACTTTCGGTTCGAAGTGTATCTCGAATCTTACCTTCGTTGTCGGAGCGAATAATCAATTCTGGCTGAGCGACGGTGTTTATGCCATCGATACTAAGGTTAGATTGCTTTAACTTATCTTCTTCTTCAGAAATGGCTGTTTTCTTACCTGCCGCTACAGCATTGCCAGATAAAACACCACAAATAATGGCAGCCACGCATGTGAGTTTAAAGGTGTTCATAATTACACGTCCTTGTTAGTGAAGTTGGCAACATTTGCTTCGTAATCCTGCGTCTTGGTAAAGAAGTGGATTTGCATTTCCCATTGCTCGTTGACTCTGTCGTAGGTCACATAGTCAACATGAACAAATGGTTTATCAAGCATTTGGCCTAGGCGTATCATATCAGATATTCCGTAAGATTTTACTTTGCCTTCTTCATTTTCAGAATCTTGCGTACTAATTGTTACTGAGTAACTAATAATGGATGGGCCATAAGGCGTCGAAACCTTAGTGTCGGCCTTAGCGGACTTTTTACGTTTCTTTTTCTTTTTGCTCTTTTTGTTCTTTTCCTCGATTGCATCAGCGCCCGGGAAAGAGGAGGTGGCAATCGGAAATGTCCATTCAAAAAAACTATCAAGCTGCATCATGGTAACGAAGTCATATTTGTTACCAATAATTAATCTATCTTGAAGTGTCAATTTCTCTTGCTCATTATACGCTTTTTCGGCCAGCTGAACGTCATCGATAGCATTTTTTAGCATGCCGTTTTTGACCTGTAGGGCTTCCGAATATGTATCGCTACCTTTCAGTAGGAACCATTTATCAAAAAAACCCATGTTGGCATACGCGTGCTTATAGTTGATTAGCTGAAGTGACTTTTTTGATGCCTTGTATGCGGCATCAGCATAGGCATCAGTAACAGCATTTTCAGCTCTCATCACGGAGCGCATTTTTGAAATGGAAGCTTGTCTTTCCAAACTGATTTTTGGGATGATGGAGTATTTGCGTACATCAGCCATGTCCCCTAAAAAGAATGGTTCGATACGAATCCCATTATCTTTTTCATCAATCTCAAAAATATCTTCATCAAGCATGAAATAAACGCCTTTGCCTTTATCGATACGGTTGTAGGTTGCGATAAAGTTATTGTTTTCATACTCAAGAGTGGACAGTTCCCATTCTGATGTATACACAGGAAGTGTCATATTAATGTAGCGGAGTATATAGGCCACTTCTTCCGAGGTGTACAAGTTGTCAGCTAGAGAATCGACAAATGAGCTTAAGACGTCGTTGCGATACGTACGGTCATCCCAGTATTTGCTTGATGAACCGAGTTCGTCGCTCTTATCATCAAACGCCTTCATTTGTTTCTGAATATTGCTCCAGTAACTCGGGTCTGAAAAGAAGTCGTCCGCCGAAGATTGTGATAGGTATGAAAAGCCTAACCATCCACACGTCGCAAGTGCGACAGCCGCGGCAATAACGCCAAGCTTTTTAACTTTAATTTTAGAAGGCTTATATAACCTTTTGGGTTTTAACTCGGGATTTAACGCCGCTTTTTCAAATGCAGGGCGGGGGATTATCGCTAATTTTCGTTTTACATCGAAATGTAAGTTTTCAACTATAGACTTTGCAAGCGTTGCAGCTTCGCCGTCGTCGTCAATAACGATGATTGATATGTTATCGTCTAGTTGGAACTCTGTCTCTAAAAGTTCGGATAGGTCGATGCTGTCGAAAACGCGAGAACCGCGTGACGCATCAATATCAGATACCTGGCCACTTGGTGACACTAGGGAGACCACAAATTCAGCAGGCGAAAAACCAGAAGATGTGTTATCAATTGTAGTAATAAGCAGCTTCGTGGTGTCTAAATCAGATTCATCCCACTCGTCGTCATTAAAATTCGACTTAAAGTACTCTCGCACCCAGTCTCGCGCATGGGTTGCCGTGAGAATGTCGAGTGAGGGATAGGCCTCTTGGTCGTCTTCTAATGCTAATAGCGAGTATTGACCATACTGGAAGTTTGATTTCTTAGGGCTTGAGTTAACAACACCATAATGCATCCCGCTTTCAGATGCTTTAGCACGCACCTGTAGTGGGAAGGTAAGTGAACTGTACTTCTCTACGTTTGTCCAGACAAGGGGAGCCCAAAAGGGCGTCCCCCCAATAAAAATGGTTTCCGCGTGATGCTTCTTAGTAGTTTCCATCCGTGGCCCTTACTTAATTATTGTAATAAGCAGTAATAGTTACGATGGTGGCATTTTTGTTCTTGCTAAGGTCTTCATTACCACCTAGGAACCAAAAGGCATGGTCAAATAGCCCCTGACTGTCTACTGTTTCATCGTCTTGGTGAGTGAATTTAACAATCTTTGGAATGCCATTTTTCAACTTAACCGTTTGATCAATAACCGCTGAGCCATCGCGTTTTAAACTAACACCCTCTAGACCATTACCAAGACCAGCGTCATCTAAATTCAAAAAGTCTGCACTGTTAATTGTGTAGTTAAGAATGATTTCATCACCAGCGATGCGAGGGCGCGCTGTTAAGTTAAAGCCATCAACAGCAACGCCCTTTTCTGTAGTAATGCTCTCATTTGAGTTTTCATCCCCATAGTTAGACCGTTCAATAGAGTCGATATACTCCTGATTAATAACCTTTTGATCGCTAATGCTGTCGTTATTCAAAACTTCAACCTGGGATTTGAATGACGTCTTAGCAGTACCAATACTATTTAGCATGCCTAATAGAATTTCTTGTGACTCCGTTGCTAAAGTCAGAAAGTTGCCCGACATCATCTCTTGAAGCGTACCAAGGTTAGAGCCGATGTTAGGCGATAAGGCACCCGTACCAAACTCCAGATCAAAAGAGCCAAGAATATTGTTCTGTAGGCGGTCATTGAGATAGTTCTGACTGATAGACTTGTTGTCACCCTCAGTGTAAGAAAATTGAATGAAACGAATATCAAGAGTTATTTCTTTACCAAACGCATCATTTTTCTTTTGAACATATTTTTTTACTCGATTGAGCACAAAGTCGCTATCAGTAACAGTAACCTGTCCGTACTTCCTATCGAAGCCCGCCCGCCCTGTGTCTTTAGACAGCATGTTGGTAATATCTTCTTTGATGTTGTCCCATGAGTTTAGCGTCGCCTTGCGCGCCATTTCTTTTGAACTACCACCGTTTGTGCTTTCAGTGTCTTGCTGTGTCTCTGTCGTTACTTCAGAGTCTAATTGCATGTCATCACTGAAGTCGTGAATAAAGAAGCTCTCCGTGTCATACGCGTACATAAATGCACGTTTAGCATCTTCGTCGTACTTCCATTTTATGCCGTTAAGAATAGAAACATAGTCTAGCAGGCCTCTAAGGTCGCCCGAGTACTCGAAATGCTTAAGTTTGAGCCCGTCTCTATCATTGTTGGCGTTCGTTTGAACGCCAAGTAATTGCTGCGCTTGATCGTATTGCTGCGCGGAATCGTTTCTGACGCCTTGTAATTGAGGGGTAGGAAGCCCCAAACCATCCGCGCTACCAAGACCGTTTTGGTCTTCTTTATTGTTTTTCGCTAAAACTTGAAGATCTGGCGAAGAGACGTCCAAAACAATACCAGATGTCTGGTAAATCATTGCTGCAAAAGAGTCGAGCGTAAATATAGTTTTCTCACTATCCGCGTTATCTTTAATGGTAGCCGGAAGGTTAAACTGAGATGGCAGGCGTCGTTCGTCTTCCGCAATAATTTCATAGTCGTTTACATCTAAGAACCGAATATTGCTATGCTCACGTCCAATTTCATGACGGTATGGCTTAATTTTCTTTACTTGCTCGTCATAGCCGCCTTCGAAAGCTTTTTCGTGTTCAGCAATAGCTTTTGCTACTTCCGGAGAGTGCGAACTTGAGCAGCCACCCATTAGTAGAGCAGCCGCAACAGCTAGTGTGATTTTACCTTTAGATATATTCATTGGTTGATATCCTTATCGTCCAGATTTGTAGTTAAGGTCGCTAATGACTACTACACCATGGTATTTGGTTACCTCGCCAGTTTTTGGATCTTTAACTGTCTTGTTAAGCTTAGGTAAGTAATCAATGTTTAACGGGCGGTCAGAGCGTTGAAACAGGCTTATAAACTGTGTCGTAACTTCTCTGAAGGTCCCTTTCAACGTAAATTCATATGGGCTGTTATGATTGATCCCAGCTCGGTAATCTACATACCACCCAATCTGGTCAGCCCACTTTTGGATGATTTCATGAACAGTGCCTTCACGGGCCACGAAAGTAGCGTTGGTGCCATACTCAATAATGTCACTATGCCCACCTTTCAGGTAGTAATCTGGCGAGTCGTCATACGGTAACACCCATGCTTCTTGATGCTGTTTGAAAAGTATAGTGGGGTCGACTTTATCTTTCCCCGATAGTGTCGGGTCAATAACGGCGTACTTTTCTTTAAGTTCGGCGTATTTTTTACGCTGCTCTTCTAGCGCTTTTTCTAACGCATTTTTTTGGTTGATAGCATCAGTGTGTGATTCGTTAATCCGCGCAATTAATTCTTGGTTAGATTCTTGAGCCTCACGCTGTTGATTTAATATGGACTCAAACTGCGCTTTTTGGTCATCAGTTTGTTGTCTATAGCGCTCTTGCTTTTTGAACGAGGTTTCTTGCGCTTTAACGAAAGCTTCACGCGATTCACTCAGGCTTTTGGTATGGTTGCCGCTAGTTGTCGAGGCTACTAAAGCTGCTCGACCTGGTACATGGATAGATGCGATTTTCTTAATCCAATCGAGATTTACGTAAATCTCTTCCTTTTCAGAAAAGTTTCTTACGATCAATGGCCAACTAACGCCGCCAGACCAAGATATGATGGCGTTCTCATAATCACCAGACGATTCGATTTTCCAGTTTTCAGGGATAATTAAACTCGCGGCTAGCGAAAGCGGAAGGTCAGCACCTCCGGTTTCAATGATTTTAGCCTCTTCTCCAGATAGTCCAGACTGGCTAAAATACTGTGCATCATGCTGCTGGAGTAATCTGGCGTCATCAGTAACTTTGATAACATCAGCAAAAGAATAGTTGGCTGTGCACATCGCTGACATTAAAGCAGCAGCGATAAATGTCTTACGACGGATCGTTTTTTTCATTTTTTCATCCCTGAAAAGAGTTGGTTTCTGACGCTTCTTTCAAAAAAAGGTAAATTTACACGCAACGCGGCGGTTTAACAGCACCCTTATTGTGTTTCATGCCGTATCTTATCACAAATAATGCGATAGTCTTTATAGGGAAGAATAAAACACAAAATGATGAAAGAAAACATATCAACAAATGGATAAACCATTAAAAAATTAGTTTTTAACGCATTTTCTTTGTGTTGAAAACACAGAGTAAGCAATGTTTTTCATTATGCCCGCAATGCCGTCACGAAAACGCATACCAAAACCTACTACCGCTTCAATGGCTAAAGTGATAGGCAACAAGATCAAAGCTAATTTAGTAAAGTTAAAAGTGAGTATGCATGCCCAAAACAAAGGACCTACGAACGTCACAGGAATGCCTATGCCGTTATTTCCGCTGTTACCTAAGACAAAGCTCTTCTGCGACGCAATAGCCACAGCTCGTTTAATTGTGACCTCTTCATCAATCTCATTTGACACTGTGCGACTCCATATTCAATAGTTTATTGATTCATTTCCGACAACGTTGCTTACATAATGGCATTATGTATCGGCATTTTACTTAAAGGGGTTTAGAGAATGAACTAAACCACCACTCGTATATGATACCCTTTAAACTTTATAATTAGCGTGATATCTATTTCTATCAATGACGTTAATAGCCAAAGTCTCTTTCTACCTCATGATAAACCTGTTCACTAATAATGCCTTTCTCCATAAAAGCGCGTGCTTTATCCACCATTGTATTACCGCTTTTCCTCATTAAATCAGCAACGGTTTCAGATAGGTCTTCTATTTCTACAGATTTTAATAGCTTACGCACTTCAGGTGTGAATACTAAGCACTCATATATCGCAACACGCTTCTTATCGACAGTGTTAATAAGTTTTTGAGAAACAATTAGATTGGCAGTATTAATGTAAGCATTGAGCATTGCCTTTGTTTCACCAGCGCTTTCTCTCCGAAGGAGATTAGTCACCCTATCAATAGTCAAGGGAACGCTGTCGGTGTGTATCGTAGCAATCATAAGCTTTGCGGTTGCATTTGCACCTTCAACGAAAGCTTCCGCTTCCTCTGGCGTTCTAATTTCACCGAGAAGAATAACGTCAGCGTTACGTCTCAATGAGCGCTTTACACCATCGCGAAAATCTTTCGCGCCTTGGGGGACCGGGCACTGGCAAACGATTTTATTCTTTACCTCTGAATGATCTTTTGCAGGGGTTTGCAAGTCACCTTCAATAGGGTTCTCGTAAGTATTGATTACGGCTGGTCGTTCGTCATACAAAATAAAATGATTCAAACAAGAATAAACCAGTGTCGTCTTCCCTGAATCCACCGCGCCAGTGATGAGCACCGTACCTTTCATGCGGAACATGCTTTTATAAATTTCACCGTCAGGACTTTGCCCAATGTCATTCATTTTAGGAATAACTTCGTTATTCAAACGACAAAAAATTGATAGCCCAGCCTCACCATCACGGGTTAGGTTTACCCTGTAACGAATGTTCTTCACACGTTGACCGGGACTGCTAATCTTGTATGTGTAACTTATGTCAGAGCTATTACCATCCATTACTTCCATAAACGCTCTATCATCACCGTCAGATGTTTTGAAAAGGGCGGATACGATTTGCTGCATAACAGTTGGTGACACCTCTGTTTTCGATATTGGAAAAACAAAGTTATTAATTTTTATCCAAATTGGAAAGCCAGCTTGGAAAACAACATCAGACACCTTTAAGTATCGGCCAAAAGAAAATATTTTTTCTAACGTCTGTGTACTCATGCCGTTAATGATGTCTTCTTCAACATCGTCAGGAAGAAACAGTGTCGTTGGATCGTTGATAGTGGGCATAACCATTATAACAAAGCTCCACTTTCAACAACTTCCTGAGTCAAATCGTCAATCGTTTCTTGCGTTAAGTCATCAAAGATATCATCGACCTCTGGGAGTGCTATCCAATTTATGTCATCGTCATTGAAAGTAGGTAGTCGAGTGATTTCAAAAACAGACTCGCCAATATTAATCACATCACCACGAGCGTTAGTTCCGACATTAGTGTGATGCGTTGTAGGCCTTGTAAGGATTTTTGCATTCGCTTGGGCACGGTAACGAAGCATCCCTATAAAGTCACGGAACAGTCTTCGCGTATCTTGCTGAATGACGATATTTGCCTTTTCATTACCTTCAACCCAGCCATGCATAACCCCTTTGCGCCAGTAAACTAATTCATCATCGTTTAATGGAATCATGTAGATGCTTGGTAGGTCGGGTTTTTTAGTCAAGAGGTTATTGAAGTAATCGAGGTACGTTGGCGGACGTAGAACCACTTCGGCTTGTTCGGCTATTCGATACCTACGCTTCCTTTCTCGAATCGTTCTTTTATCTTCGATTTCTCTTGAAAATGGTGTTTCAAGAATGACAGGCGGCTTAACTCTTCCCTCATCTTCCAAAAGCATATGGAATGGGAATATTTGACTGTAAACTTTGTCCTGATTGACTAGTTCTTCGTGTTTCTCGCGCGTTCTTTTGTAATACGATGCAGCATAAGAAAAATGAAAAGCCGTTTGCATGATTGTTTGGTTTCTCATGTCCCGGGCTTGTTGCTCTCTCTGTATCTCTTGAATAGCTTCTAAATCACTTTCGGTAATTTCGGTCGTAAGCATACCAAGAGAAGGGTGGTTAAAATCCACCGTGGAACGAAAGTCATAGTTAACGTCTTTCACGTATTTCCGATCGAACTTAATCGCTTTCTTCTTTGCTGTTTCGCTATAAAGTTCTTTTAGCTCGTTAACGCGAAAAGAACTTAAGCTCGTGTCTACGATAACTTCTTCTTTTTGATTAAGTTCGTACTTATCCGACGCTTCATTTTTGTCGCTACTTTCTTGAGCATTAGTCATGCCCGAAGCTAAGCACAATGCAACCATAGTCGATACAACAGTTCTTCGGTTCATACTGAATCCTTTCAGTTAGAATTTAGAGTAAAAAACGTGAATTATATTTTCTTCCATTCCGTCATCAGGAACTATATCTTCAATATATCCATCAGCCTGCTGCATGATGATATCAAGATATTCAGAAAGTTGGCGCGACTTGGCTTCAATGATGACAGAGCGAGTAATCGGAGGTCGTTCATTATGATAAACAACACGGTAACCAGCGGTGCTCGCAACTAATGCGATTAACGGCTCAGGTGCATACCCCCAACTCGTGCGCATCTTTTGTTCCATATTGAAAGGGATATAGTCTCGCTGGAATCGAGCTTGGCGAATTTCTTCAGCGGTTAACGTCTTTTGCGCTAGAGCTTGCTCAGTACGCACGTAAGTGGCCAAGCTTTTGCTGCTTAAGAGGGCGGCGTTACTTAGAATTTCGTTAGTGCGTTTATTATCTTCATAAACTTTCTTTTCAAAAGGAGAAAGTTCACTTTCTTTGATGGGTGAGGCATCTCTTGTTGTTGAGCATCCGCCCAACAAAAGAGAAGCTACTGCGACCGCGAACAAGGTTTTCTTTTTTTCCATTTTATAAAACTCCACAATCCTTTGCCCTTAAATAATAACACACTTAAAATGTTTGTCGTGAAAAATTAATGCTGCTGTAATCGCACATCACCATAGCTAGAGAGCCGCCTGCGCCATCTTCACGAGCACCTGTGCCGAACGCACCCTCACCTGAAAGATACAGATAAATATCCCATGTCGTAGCTGAAGAGTGGGCCGCATGTTGAGAGAATACTTGGTTGTCACCAAAAGCTGAGTTGTACGTTTTAAAATACATCGGGATTAAGACGATCCTAGCGTAGCTTTCGCCAGCTCCTAAACCGCCCTCATCAAGAATGGTGCGGTATGGGTTTGCGGCAGCGCTAGAATAGTTAGCGTCATCCATGAATGAAAGGCAGTCAGGTTTTGTTAGTTGCAAGAACTCGCCCTCTACGCGCTCAACACCAACAATTTGGATGGGGGACGATGTATCATCCAAATATTTAGCCATGTCAGCAGTCACAAGCTTGGATACCGCCTTCAACTCATCACTATTAATTCCGCCAGCATTGAATTCATTATTTAATAACGTACTAAAAGACGCGTGAAGATCCGTGCCGTTTTCAGTAATTATTCCATGGTCTGCTTTAAGGCGCATTTCTACATGTCCATCCGCTTGCTCTTCCAAAACTAAACCTTCATCAAGATTGTCACCAGATACCAGCTCTGTGCGAGTAGAGTTGGAATGCATTCTAAAGGTGTTTGCGTCACGTGTTATCGACATGCCTGCATTGCCATTGAGGCGTCCAATATTGAATACGCTACCAGCATCGCTAAGAGCAAAGTTTATGTCATCGTTTGCTGTAAGGTTACCTTGAACAATTGCATTCCCATCTACGTCGATGTCTCCACCTACATCTACACTGCCACTCGTGTTAACGTTTCCGTTATTATCGACAGTAAAAACAAACGCGTTGTGAGCAGAGTTCCAAACCTTCAAAAGAACTTCACCGTTCGTTGTTGAATACAGTGTCGCGCGACCCGCAAAAATATCATCAGCTACAACTTCTTCCACATAAGCAATGCCTCCATGAATTTCGTCAGAGATAAGCTGGACAACTGCACCGTTGTCTGTAAGTCCACAAGGGCTTTGTCCCGCCAGAGGAACAAGGCGCATTCTGTCATCGTCACGAGACGCGTTGTTTGCACCTAGTGATTCAGGCTCGAACAAAGTACAAAGGTTAGATACTTCAACGAAACCATCGGGGCCTGCATCAGGCACTTTTCTAGTTAGAAGGAAATTACTCGCTTGTGCTCCATCAAAAACCAAAGTAACTTCGTCGTCATCAATGCCTGCTTTAATTGCGCAATCCACGATATCGGCATTCCAAGCTGCCCCAGTTTGACTCCAGTAAGCACACTTCTGGCGGCCGGCTCCAAAACCTTGAGTGAACGTCACATCATCAACGTGTGAATTAGAGTTGTCAGTTGTTTTAAACTTACCATTCGTATTGCCACCATAATCTAGCTCGCTGATAATGAAGCAATCATTTCCAGCACCTAATGCATCTTCACACTCAGTAGCAGTACTAAATAGGACATCATCGTCCATGTCATTTAGTTGCGCGCCTGGGGTTCCATAAAAGACATTTGGAGTGCCATATTGAATGCTTTCAAACGATGACCTTAGAGATTGGCTAAATCGCTCCAACTTATCCATCGATGCCGCGCCGTCATCGTTCTCATAAAACTTAGCGTCTTCGAAATCGATATAAAGTCTAAATTTATCTACCGTGTCATATACAGTGTCACTACTTAAAGCGGCCGAGAAAGTTAGATTAAATGGAAGTTTATTTCTGAACAGGTTGCAATTGACGAGGGCCACATCTTCAACAGAAGTCTCTGCGCCAACATCTGGGAGCCCGCCTTGGTTTGCAGGGTTCCATCCGGCAGCGTCACCACAGCCCGGATGAGAAGCTGAAGTTAAGAATAAGTCAAGTAACTCTCGGAACTCCGCGCCTTCATCCCAAGACATCGTTACGCCGCCTGGCGCTCTACCACCATTCTCATCCCAGTATGAAAATAAAAACCCATCATTGAAGTTTCGCCTATCAACCCCTTTTAGCACTTTATTAATTTCAAAAGAGGCACCGTCTAGTCGGGCATAAAATCCTTGCCGAACTATAAAAGGAATAACTGTTGCAGCTATAACTAATAAAATTGAAATGCCAACGGCAATCTCAATTAAAGTAAAACCTTTATTTTTTAATGGAGAATCTTTCATAAAATCCCTTTCAAGGTGGAGCGACAATGTGATGACAATAGCGAGAGCTATGTTAACACATGGTTTGCCATTTTTTTGTTGACACAATTATTTTTGTATGAGACATTTCCAATCAAGTTAAGCAGTAATGCGCTTGCTTTGTTTGCATACCAACCCTCACCATCCTGAGGGTTTAAAAAAGAGGTCGCCATCGTAGCGGCCTTTTTTTGTGCTTGAATCTATCATCTGTAAAAAAGTCAAAGACAAAAAAACGCCAGCTACTAAGGCTGGCGTTTTCGAAAATTTAAAGGTAGAAGCTATTAATTTTCTTCTAGCGTCCAAGTGATAGTAACCACATCATCAGCTACAGCACCGATACAAGCCTGAGTGAAGTCCGCGTTTAAAGAGTCAGAATAGCGAAGTTCAGTACTGCCGATAGTAACAAGTTCAAACTGAAGTGAACGCGCATTCTCAACTAGCTCGGCACACACGCTTTCAGGGATACCAGCACTCACCCATGTCATACCATTCTCGTCAACGCCGTCGATAGTTACTTGACCATCAAAGATGTTGTAAATTTGGAACGATGAGTTGGTACGGTAGTTAGCGGCCAAAAGGTTTGCTTCAATAAGCTCCTGGTTGTCAATGTCAGTTGTAATCGGTTCACGCTGGTAACGCTGCTGAACCTTATCAAAGGTAGCACGCATCGCTGTTACTTCATTGTTTACTCGTGAAGTGTCAAGGTAGCCCGACACAATAGGAACAATGATAGCAGCGCCAATCAACATAATGGCGATGGCGATACCGATTTCGATCATTGTAAAACCGCGCTGATTCTTGTTTCGTTTTTGTAGTACGTTCAACATATATTTTCTCTCTTTATTGAGTGTTGAGTTTAATAATGACAATCATGATTGCGAATCAAAAAAAACTCGGAAGCATCCTTGCTCTTTTCGTCAACGCACGGACTATATTATCCTGTTTTTTCTGTTTTTCTTTGCAAACGAAAAAAAAATAAGAATGCTCGAAATATGAACAAATAAGGGGTTAAAAAAGCATCATTGGAACCTGCACATATGACATGAAAAGAGGCGTTCCTTTTTACAATTTCTGTACCGTTCTCTGTACCCTAAAAAAAAGCGTTCCTTTTTATTTTATTTTTAAGAAGTAACGTGGGGGGTACGATCAAAATATGTGTCTGAGTGGAACAAGAAGTAACGCTTATTACGTGGCCTGCCAGAACGTGATCATGGAGGATCTGTAAAATGGGCTAAATGAGAGGGTAAAACGACATATAGGGCGTGTAGGGTTGTTAGGGGTAAGCGCGAGTTTAGGCGTGTTAAAACATGCTAATAATACGTATTAATATAACAAAGAGTAGGATCGCGTAGGATCGGAGTTGAGAGAGTGTTGATTGATGAAAAGGCAAATAAATAAATGGAGGGGTGCGCGTAGCGTGCCACGTAATGGCCTAAAAGAATTGGCAGGGAATGTCAACGTAAATGAAATATCGGACGCCGAAAAACTAGATGCTCTGACTAAAATAGGGAAGAGAACGCCAGTTATTAACTAGGGATTTAATGCCTGTAGAGGGCGATGCATAACGATTGTAGTTTCGTGGAAATAAGAAGGCATCGTGGCCGTTCGCGGTGGCAGAAACGCACTCGCCAATTAGGTCATCAATGAAAATGGAACGTGAAAAAGTCTTCAATGTTTCAGATTTCTCGCTGCAAAAAGGTAAGAAAATGACGTCATCAACAACTCCAGCAAGCTCACGATTGTATAAATCTAACCGAGAACATATCACCTCAGGCGAGTCGCCTATGGACGTAACTATTGTTATCTTAACTCCCGCTGAATGAAGTTTTTTTAGTGCAATTAAAGCCTCTGGGTAAATGCCCATATCCCCAAAATAGTCTGGGGTATTTATAAAATCCTTAATGTGTTTTGCTGGTGAATCATAAGAAGGATATACATCAGAGTAATCAAAACAACTAGGTTCATTAGCTATGGGTTTTAGGCCCAAAGCATCATTCATATAAGAGTGAAATGCGGATGAAAAATCAGTAATAACGCCATCAGAATCGCTAATTAAATCAGGTAAAATGCTAGCATTATTTGCAATTTTTAACTCATTTTGCATATCAAAAGCTCGTGTGAAAGTGTTTATTTATAGTAACAAAAACATAGAAAAAACACAAACAAAACAAGCACAAAACACAGACAAAAAACAAAGTTGTAATATTTCAATTGTGCCGTGCAAAACGCCATATGGCGAACGAAAAGAATGTTGTGACAGATGCGTAATATTGAGTTGTGATAGTGCCAGTTAGGGGTGGTAGAAGATCTCAGAACGGCTGCAAATAACTACGAAGAAATGTCATTGGTGTTAACGCAATAAGAAAGGTAAGTAGGTTAGAGAAAGCGAACATTAAAAAATGAATCGACCCCACGTGTAATAAACACAATAGAGTGTGCGCAAGGATTAGCGTGCAGGAGCGTGCCGTAATATGGTTACACAATTAAGCATATAATGTGTTAATCAGTGAGTGATATAGCATTCGATTAGAACAAAATATACTAAAAAACAGGTTATCTATTATGTAGTGACACGAAATGATATGCAGGATGAAAAGATGCCATTCTGGAGGCAATAATATCATTTAGAAACGTAAAATAACTATCATTAAGGTAATGATTAACCGCCGAACAAAATTGACTTAGAGCCTCAAAATGATTAGTATTGCATAGAGATTAATTCACACACATGAGAGAGTTATTGTCCATGGAAACAATCAAAAGAAATATTAAAGTCCCTCACTTAAGCGAGCCTGTTGATGTCGAAATATACATTCAAAGTGAGCAAAAATATGGTCATGGTTACAACGAAGATGGTGAGAGAGAAATCGTAGAAGTGTACTTTCTACAATTGCAAGTAGGGAAGGACGGTGCTCGATACGTTAATGAAGAGGCGGATGAAGACCTGTCTGTAATTGAGGCTTTGTTTGTAGATATTGTGAAGCAACTTGATGCAGAGGATGGTTTGGACTGGATCTTCTGGGATGAGTGTGACCCGGCTTATGGTAGTGAGAGATACATCAAAAAAGGAACCGAGTACTCAACTATGGCGTTCGAGGAGCGCAAGAAAGACGATGAGCTATATATGTAATATGCCGAACACGTTTCGCACATAGGAAAACGCCAGTGCGATAAAAAGTAGATAATTAAAGCGCTAGTATGGCGCTTTTTTATTGCCTGATACTACGAGATTGCATGCCTAGAAGACGCCTGTAATATTATCCGAGTAGGGGTTGTTATACCTTTAGTATGAGTACCTAATGCATTCCGAAAAGCAATGTAAATATTCATGCTTGGTCATCCTAGAGTGGTATAATGTAGGAGGTTATCACGGTAATTTAGAAGGATTGATATGAACCGTAATTGTAGCAAGCGTAATAGTTATTCGTATGGTGATAGAGATTATAGTCGAGTATTAACCGCGGACTATTTTGCATCATTACTGATGGCGTATTGTATGCTTCTAGTGAGCCTATCGGCATATAGCAATAACCTAAAAATGCTTACGTTCTCTATTATACTGTCTGGATTGGTGGCTGCATTTCCATTTACAGTAATCGGGTGTACAGCGCTTATTAAAGGCCATAACGTTAGTGGCAGGTTATATCTATTATTTGCGTCGAGCTTTATGGCGATATTCCTTATAGCCCTTATGAGTGGGTATTTTATGGAGCTTGAAAGCATTAGAGAGGCGATAGTATTAGTATTATTCGCAGGAATGCCATCAATAATAATGGCGGTAAAAGGGGGCTACAGCGAGCGTATATGGCGCAGTTGAGGCATTGTATGGACATACATAATACGAGGTAAGATAGCTACTATTTGCTTCTTAGCGGAGCCTAAGGTTGGAGTTGTTTTATATCGAAGGCTCATATCTGCAACCACATTAAACATTTAAAAAAACGGCATACCTACATATCTAGCGCTATCAAGATTGAGTTATAAGAACCAATATATAGTCTGAATTCGAATGAGAGATGTGTCAGTCTATGGTGTAGTTATGCCACATGAAGCTTAATACCAAGCGCTTGAAATAATGAGGTATATGGCGTTCTATAATGACCGGTATTAAACGGCATTACATAGTAACATGTAACATCAAATAGAAGATTAACGCCCTTGACTGACAAGCTCATTTTGATTAATATGGACTAACTAAAACACACATGACGGGGTACAAAATGGAAGTAGTAAATACAGGTTTTTATGACAATGAACGCGGTGAATTTGTCTACCTCGAAGAGATTATGGAAGCGCACTGGTTGCAGCATTTGGACAGTGAAGAATACATGATTGTGGGTAGAGATGAGCACGGCTTTGAAAGTTACGGCACCTCACGTGACGAAGAGCTGCTGTTTAGTTTGGCAGACAAAACGCTAGAAGATGACGTCGAAATGCGTACGCATGGTTGGCGAGTACTTCCGCAAGAGGGCCGCTTATTTTGCAGCGTATTGGGGCTTATATCTCTATCTAGAAGTGACATGGTTGCAGTTGAACAAGGCGTGAAGGATGCCTTGGAAAATAGAATGAATGGCCGCGCAGGAGTAGATATTAAAAAGCTCAAAATAGATAGCGAATTTGGTAATGTGTCTGTAGATACAAATACCATGTCGTACGTAGATATGGGGTACATTGAGGACTACATTTCCTTGCCGGAAGCGTACAAAAAAGTACGTGACTAAACTGTCATAACCCAATTCCGAAAGACGCCGTTAACCAATCATATAGAATAGTTGTCGGCGTCACTCTCACATTAAATCGCAGCTCTGTAATACCCCTCTCTAAAGAAGAAGCACCTCGCTCTTAACTCTGCATTAGTTCACCTACAAAGATATACCTATGGATGTTTAAGAGCTGCATATGGTTTTCTATGGCATCAATTAATCGAAGAATGCAGGCGTCGTCCGTTACGGTTATGAGGGATGTTAATTCACCACCAGCGCGTGGAATACATAGTTATTGGCAGAACAAGTCCATGAAAATGGATATTAGACGCAGCCAGGTTGCCCACACGTTCAACCAATAATGCACCGGCGTTACGCAAAATAAAGCCAGTAATCACACCTGTCCGCCATGCTATGTAAGGCCGCTTAAGAACATGTTTCCCCGTGTAAAGATGAAGCATTCTCCGAGTGCATATGGCGTCACGATAGCCGTCATCAGCGCATTGCAGGGTAATAAAAAACGATACGTGATTGGCATATGCGCGCGTACATATTACGGGAACGCAATAAGTAGGGCTTGCATACGTAGAGAAATATACTCTTTAATTCTCTGCCCATAACTATGCGTTCATACCTTATGGGGGTGGATAAAATCCGCTGTGATTCAGGCATCAAAGAGCGGGATTAGTCATGTTTAAGCACGAACAATTGTTGTATTAATTAATCATTTTGATTACAATGAAAAGGTTGGTTTCACACACATAAAGGCGATATGACATGTTACTAAATGCGCTAATTAAAGAAGAAAATGCAGCGGGCCTAACATTTGCGAGCAAGTGGTTGGCAAGTTTTAATGAGCTTGAGAAAGCTGCACAAGAAACGGAATCATTCCCTACAAAAGCCGCACAAAAAGACGCAATTGGGATCGCAAACAAACTTCTTGAGGGTATGTTTGACAAGGTGGTTGAGGATTCAGGATTGCTAGCAATGGATCTATCATGCGGTAGTCAAGCAGCTGTGCTTGGAAGTGATGTTTACTACACCAGTGCCGCAGTACATACCATTAAGACGCTTAATCGACGTGTAGAAAAGTTCGCTGAGGTGAGCGAAGTCGGTAAAATAATTAAGCCAATGATGGGTGATATAAACGCAATAGCAGAGCGTGCGAAGGTGCTTAAAGGATATGAAATTAATAAGGTACCGAGTAAAGCACAGAGTGAAGAAGCGAGAAAAGTTGCAGCATGGAAGTCTCTGCCAAAGGCATCGGCTGAACTTGTAGAGACCCTTATAAAGGAAGCAAAGGATAGTCTAGATACAATGGATGAGAGGCTAGAAAAGAGTCTGCGCTCTATTCGTAATTCATATGAAGCTGCTCAGAATATGTCGAAGGCGGATAAGAACCATGCAATGCGCTACCTTCGCACAACTCACCAATCTTCATTGGCTTTAGCGCTAAAACCGCGTGAAGAAATACAAGCGTTTATCAAAGCGCAGCGCACAATGAGAGAAGATGCAATTCGTTATGGTGCGACGGATCGTCTCGGTGGCTTAGACGTTAAGAACGTCATATCGAGTGACGTCGAACCGGGTATTGCAGGTCTGGCTTACAACTGTCGACTTGATACCAAGGACGGCATATACCGATTCAGCTTCCAAGGAGTCATAGCTGGTGGATACAACATACAACGCGCCCATTTACGTATCATATTCGACCTTAAAAAGGAGCAATAAAAGCCTGGGGCCTGCGCCTTGAGGTGCAGGCATGTCTCCCCTTAAATATTACTTACGGCATGGCAATTGAAATTAAACAACAATGTATAAGAAGAGATAAATTATGACGTACGAAGATCTAAATAGCGCAGTATTAACGGTGAGTTCAGAGATAGAGGAAATGGCAAAGGTGACATTGTCAGCTGAACAAAGACAGCGCTTAAACGATGTTGTGACCCAATTTCTGGAGTCAGAAGGAATAGAAGTGAGCGACGGTGATGACGCTTCAGTAGTTACTAACGAAACCCAGATGAAGAGTGATAGTGACAACGATATGGGGAACGTTAAGGTGCCAAAGTTTGAAATGCACGCTCTGTATAGCTCTAAATGGGAAGAGGGTATCGCCACCAGCAATGCCGTTATTGATACAGAATCCGGCTCCCTGGTGAAGATTGACGTAAGTGAAGATGGCGAAGATTATGAGACGCTTATTACTGAAGAGGTGCAGGTTCGCCTAGGGGATACGTATTACGACTTTGAGTGTGAGGGTGGGGAAATGACAGATGATGAGCGAGCGCGTTTCCTACAGTTATTGCGCGTACATATGGGCATTGCACAGTAATATCGGCCATTAGATATAGGCGGTAAGAAGGAGGGTGGCAATGCTGCCCTCCTTTTTTTATAGGTCTAGTATAGAGGTAAAAGCGAGCTTCCTGTTCTTTGTTAGTGCCAGGTAAGGAAGTCTAAATGAACATGTAATGCAGAAAGGCCAGTATAAAAGCGCAGGGGTAATTCTCTACAAAGATGAACCAGCGTGAACAGCAATAACCTGGTAAAGCAGGCTGTAAACGTGAAAGAGACCCCGTCCTGGTTAAAGAAAAATATAAATTATTGAAAATAACGCTTGCACCAATCAATCAAAAAGATTAGTATTAATTTAACGGTTTGGGAACGGAGTTACTCCTGAAACGCGAGCTGAATGCTCATGCAGTTTGATAGTAAATTGCTGAAGATAATGACCGCTCGCCCCTCAAAAAATGAGAGGGTATATTCCGAGTCTCTGAGCGTAAAGCTCGCCAGATGTCTGAAGCGTTAGCGCTCGTAAATGGACAGAAAGGCGAAGAATTAGCGCTCACCGGTGAAAGAATTGACGGTATAACGCCCTGGTAAATTGGCGGTATATCAGGAGGGATAATCCTCCAGCAACGAGTTACATCTCGTGTGAAAAGTCCAGATGTTTGTCTGGCATTATCAGGCGGTAGAGGTTGTGCCTACCGCCTGAGATTTTACACCAAGATGACGTGCGATGAGCTAGAAGGTAGTACAGGTCCTGACATGGACGGAGCGCAAAAATCGTTCAACTGAGGTTACCGCCCGCACAGAAATGAGTAATATCTCGTGTGAAAAAAATCCAGACCATGTTCTGGTACCAACGGCGACGGGGGTTGTGTCCCGTCGCCAACTTCACGCGAGCCGGCATGGCAAAATGCCTCCGGAACACAGGATTAGATGGCAGCTGAAGCGAATAAATGTCTGCCAGAGTTGATGAGAAGATCAGCTCAATGTAAAGAGTAATATCTCGTGTGAACCGCCAGGGTAGTGTCTGGCAAAAAGTGGCGGTGGGAGTTGTGACCCACCGTCCATCCTACACGAGAAAACAAACACCGTGACCCGTTTAAAACGTGTGTACTTCCTGGTAACGCCCCTTAGTGGGCGTTTTTTTTGGTCTAAAGGAAAGGGTAGTGGGGCCCTGCCATTACCTATCCTGTTCGCATCATCCTGCACTAATTTCATATCCTCCTTAGAGTTTGTCGCTATTTCTGTGTAGAATGCCGCGGATTTTAAAACCGATATGTACTCTATAGGGGAGTTATTTTGCTTGAAACTAAACCGCGAATGCTACTGTACCGAAGAACGATGGTCTGGTTGGGGCTAAGCGCGTTTATCAGCGCATACTTCGGGTATTTGTGGGGTAATGATACGTTGTTAGCGATAAGTGCAGGGAGCCTTCTTACAAGCGCATATGCAGTCATTGATTACACAATAAAAGAGATGACATCGCGCCTGGTGACACTCAGCCCCCGGAATAAACAAGCCTTTCTCGTTATGGTTACCTTAGGAACGTTATCATCCATCATGTTTGCTTTAACTACATTAAGTGCGGATGGGGTGAGTGGTCCTATTGTTTACCTTGGGTGGGCGATGAGTGCGACGGGTTTATATAATGCGTCCATGTTTGTGGTGAAAATAATAAGAGCCAGAGGGCTATAATGCAGGCGTGGTGGAAATGTATTAATAAGGAATGTGCATGAAAAGGCCCGCAGGTTCCACTCTATTGTCGTATTAATGGAGAAGCATTGCAGGCCAGAAAAGGGGCTTATTTTACCAAGTGGGCGTCCACCAGCTGTTCTAATTGCACTTCCACCCAACTCCAGTAGCTTCGCAATGTGCTCCCGCCGGAAGCCTCATTTTTCCACGCATCACGTGTTAGTTTAGCGTAAGGATATTCAGCCCACGCATTGAGATCGTTTAACCGTTGTGTGTATTTAGCCTCAAGCGCTGAGGCATTAAGCTGAAAATCTTCGGCTAAATCACTAAGGGTTTCATTCCTGGTTTCCCCGAGTTCTCTAATAGCTAGCGTAGCAAAATGCGCCGACGGGATGGCAGCTTCCGCCGATGCGAGCGCTGTCTGAGCTTCTTTGCAGGAACGAGAAGTAAATAACTGCACAGGGATGTCTTCGCTGTTGTCGTCTGAGTTTAACACGCTTACAAGAGAGAAGAAGGCTGGCTCCGCATTAGGGTAATGCACACTTACGCCAGCGGGCGTTAACAGCGCATAGAGCCTAACAGAAGGTGTAGGTATCACGCTCCCCTGGTGCTCTTCAGTACGACGTTCGCTAAGGTTAAGGGCGTTATAGCTGCGTGCCCCAAGAGCTTTTGCTATGTTCTCTCCCAGCTGCTGCTGACTCATGTTTGGGTTGCTTTTAATGGCCTGGTACAGGCTGTATTGGAAGGCAGAAAAGTCGTCTTTGTTCTCAGTAATATTACGCAAAGCCATGGCATATCTCCATAATAGTGGCTGTTAAAAAGGTAAGGGTGGGATGTTGCTCACCGTCGCCACATAATGTGTATGTTAGGCTAAAGTAGAGAGATAAAACGTGAGTTTTTCGCCGTCATTTGGGTGCAGTAAAGCACAAAAATGTATCCCACAGCAGGCACTCGCCCTATGTGAAAGTATGGCAAATACCTATTAAAAAGGCAAACGATATGTTTAAGTAATTGGTTATATTGATTGAAACAAGGCTGTGATGGCAGGTTTTGAGGTGTATCGTCGATTCTGAAGTAAAGAGGCGTGCCATTTAGGAAAGATGGATGAGAGCCGAGTGAGTGAGAAAGTTGAGTGTTCTTGCTTGCGTGTTGCAGCTAAGGATGGGTGTAGTTTATAAAGAGGTCCTTGTCGGCTTCAGTACGATAACAGCGCAGGCGAGTATAAGTAGGTAAGGCATAATCTCGATGTCATCGTTAGACGTGTTCTCATTGTGCGTATTATGACTGAGGGCTGCATTCGCCCCCGCGGCACTGTCGTGATGGGTGGCTGCCTTATAAGGTTTTGGGATGTCATCATCAAAATCAATGCGGTATCTTTTTGTGGGGATGTCATCATCAAAGTCCGCGCGGCCAGCATGATGCTCATGTGTTATGTGTTCACGCTCTACAACGTCTATAGCCGCCTTATGAGAAGTAATAGGGGTATCTCCACTGACATTGGACGTTTCGGCTTGTAATAGCGGAGGCAGCAAGAGAAGTGCAAGTAGCGTTAAGGTGATACGAAGTAATCCCATGTTAGGCGCGCCTTTCCTTTCTTGATAATAGTAGAGCAATGCCCGTTAATGAGAATAGGCCAACGAGTGGGGAGGGAACATCATTTAATGCCATCACCTCGGCTTGTGTCATACCGGTATCATAGATGGCAAGCTCATCAATTGCACCTATAGCAAAACCGCCAGATAAGTCGCCTTCCGTTTCCTGGTTAAGTCGAGCAACGTCTCTAGAGAACCCAAGTAGTATGTTTTCACTCCAATCAAATGCAGAGTAGTCTATGTCTGTGCGCTGTGAGACAAGGTAACCATCGATGTAAATAGACGTGCCTACCCCTTTTTCAACCGTCAATACCCATTGGTGCCATTGCGTATCGCCATAGTCATTAGGGATCGTAAAGTAGGTTTCCTGAATAGGTTCGTCGCCTTCATAGTTTGGCTTAGACTTAGCTTCTACGGACTCTCTATTCCATATACGTGCATAGCCGTCATTATTGATAACGCCAATGTGCCTGTCATGTGAGGTGCCGGTGTCGTTTTCAAGACTGAATAAGCCTTGGTCTATTGTAACGTCTATATCCGCCCAGAATGAAACGGTAAAGTCTCCGGTCGGGAAATACGGGAACGTGATTGTTGCGAGTTGAGTCCCATCGAAATACAACGCATCCCCTAGAATGCCATCAACGCTTGTTGCATCTGTCGAGCCTGAGTGGGTATTAGTGCGATCGGAAAAGACACCGTCATTTACACTATCAAAATCCCAACGCGCCACAAGTTCGGCCTGGGCAACAAAAGGTGTAAGCATAAGAGCGGTGATAAGTGTTTTGCGCATTGTCATCATTCCCTATGGTGAATCTCAGCGATTTTGCATTTTAAGCAGGGGTTTTTACAGCGAAACAAGCGAGACGCGCCAAGTAAAGTGAGGGAAAGTAATCCTACATGGCTGACGGGTACGTCTTGCAGGTTACCGATAGCGTCAAGCTCAATTGCGTTGTTGCTGGTGGCAACGAACAGGTTATCGACAATCCAAGACTCATCCTGGCCGTAAAGCCCTGCGTCGTAAAAACGCAATACAAGTGTTTCCCCGGTGTGGTTGAAAACGAATCCATCATTGTAGTTTTCAAATATACGCAGGCCATACATATTGTTGAGGCCTTCATAATTATCACCCGCGGCATAGTAATCCCAGCTTCTGTCTGGATTAGTCTCTGAAGTAAACGCGCCAAAGTTGGTGAAAGTGTACGAGGTTGATGAGATTTCCCCATTTTCATCACCGATGTAAAGCCCCCAGTAATCATTTCCTCGGGCAGGGTCGTCAGGTTGTGGCGTAGTGCCGTCCCATGAGTTGAGAATAAAGAGGTCGAAATTAATCTTTACAAAATTATGGGTGCTGAGGTTAGTGTAAGCAATTTCAACAACCTCGTTGTGATGCGAGTGGAAATCAGAGTAATCACGCTCCACCCACTCCGCCTGGGCGTAAGGGCTAGCGCTCGCTATTACTAACGCGCAAGAGGTTATAAGTTTATGCATGACAATCCCTGAAATAAGTATTTATCAAAAATTATGTTCAGCAATAAATGCGCCACATAAAGGTATGCTAATTGCTGAATAGGGTTATATAAAGAAAGGATAGAAGGAACGCAACGATGAAAAGGTTCATCAAAACGCTAGCTGTAACGATGGTATGTGTAACGGCCCCTTTGAGCGCACATGCCGATTTTGTGCATACAGATTGGCTAACAGAAGGCGATGAAAAAGCGACGTTACATGAAGAAACAGGGATTGAATGGCTGAAAGTCGATAACACATTGGGCATGAGTATTGATGAGGTCCTAGCTGAGACGGGAGAAGGTGCCCTCTATGATGGGTGGCGTCTGCCTACAGCACAAGAGGCGCTTGGTTATTGGGAAGCGATATTCGAGGGCAGTTCTGTGCTTGATGACCCTCAGGGTGGGCGGTATACGTATAGCGCATATACGCCTCAAGCGCAGGGATGGGTTGAATATACCGGGTTGTCCACGTCTAGTCCAATACGCTCATATGGAATGGGTTACCGTCTTGACGGGCAAGTGAGCTTCTTCGGTATTTCTCGAACGAGTTCTAGTACGTCATACTGGAATGGGCATGAAGCATACGATGAAGCCGCTGTAAGTCAATACGCAGGCGTGCTGTTGGTCAGTGATGGCGGGGTTACACTGTCTTCCATCAATGACCCAATGTTGAATATCAATAATGCTAACGCGCCCGTTAATAATGTTGGAGCACCACTGACTGGCGTTGCATTGTCTATGGCTGGGTTTCTTGCCCTAAGCACAAGGCGTAAAAGGTGAAGGTTGAAATATAACAACCATTGACGCGCATCGTTAAGTGAGCAGGTATAAGGGGTGATACGTCATCCCTTTTTTATGCCTAAGTTAACGTTACGTGTTGAAGAAAATAGCTCATTGAAGACGCCATTAAACCTGTGTTTACTATACCACAAGCAATTATTATAACCAAGGTGTAAAGTTTTTATGCGGTTGTTTATTTGTGAGTCTATAAAGGAAAAGGGATGAAAAAATCATCCCTTTTTTGGTAGTTGATAAGCGAGGGGTTAACGGCACTTCCTTCTAACACCAGCGCCTAATGCAAGCAGAGCCAATGCGCCAGACCCAGCAAGCGGAACGTTATAAGGCGAGTTCGCGTTCATCATGTTAAGTGCAGGGTTATTAATAGAAGAAATAGTGTCGCCACCATCGCTCACTAGAAAGACGCCATACAAAGAGTTGGCGTAGCCTGTGCTGTACGAGGACTCTGAGTACTTGAAGTAAACCGTTTCATTTTTTCGTACGCCTATCATTTTTACGGTGCCATCCTCTTGCTCATACAGGCCGTATGCCCGGTCAATATTGTAAGAGGTGTAACCAAATAACTCATGGAAAGCGAGGATCTGCTCTTTGAATTTTGGCGCGCTGGTATTTGGGCCAGTGACAAAGGTGCCTGTGAAAGCCGCGTCAAAAAGTGTAAGCACCTCATCTTCTGTAGGTAATCGCCACCCTTCGAACTTACCACCCGCAGAGGTCATGCTTAGGACAGTGTTAATACTCATTCCGTCAGTTTCGGAAAGGTCGATCCATTCGATGCCTGTTTCAGTGTCTAAAGTAGCCAGCGCATCGCCTTCTGTTTTCCAATCCGTTGAAACAAGTTCCGCGTGAGACGCGAACGAAAGGGTTAATAGTGCGGCTGTTAAAAGTCGTTTCATGTGTACATCCTATATCTATATGCCGATTTTTTTGCAAAAAACGCACTAATGTTAATGTCATTGATGCGTGATATAGAAAGTCACATTAAAGGGTGGTACAAAGAGAGCTATGACGGGATACGTAATTCTCTTACTTTGGTAATGCGTTCGCCATCAAACATGAACTCAAAATGCTGAGTCTGCACCGCCGATGAAACATAACGTGGTGACATCAATCCCCAGCACGTAGCGCCTTCGTTTCTGACAGAGCTATATTGAACACCTGGTTCATTGCGTTTCCTTACTGAAGCTCCAAGTAGGCGAGACGCGCTGTAGTCATCAGGGTGGTGATATTCCTCTACACCTGAAGCATCACAGAGGCAAGCCGAGAACTTCACGCTCAGGCACCGCATATCAACCGTATCGTAGTTCAAGTCTTTAATATTACGGAAGTACTTTTCTTGATGGTACCGCGTTTCAGCGATAGCTGTTTCTACCGTATCAGCAAGGTATAGCATACCGAAAGACCCATCACTAAAACGAGAACCGTCTTTATTAACGTGCGTAAACGGTGCAGTCGCATAGTTCACCCCATTAATACCAAAAGGTATTTCATCTTGGGGCAGTAAGTTTAAATCCCCCAGCTGATTGAGGATGCGAGGATTCGTGAGCGCTTGCAGGGCGTACGCGGTATCGAAGTCTTCTGCGTCAATAACATCGTCAAACAATGTGATGGTCGGGAACTTTGAGTTAACCAGTCTAAAAGACGCTTGGTTGTCTAGCTCTACATTTGGCAATTCTGCTACCATTGTCCACCTCTCATATTATCAATGCGCTGGCACACTTCATATAGCGCCCCGAAATTGCCAGTAGCAATAATAGATAACGGTGTGCGGCCATTGAAGTAGGGGTTGTTGTTCACCATCTTCATAAAACCATAAATGTTATCGGGGTTGGAAAAAACCAATCTCAGGGCCTGGTGAATATTAGTTAGGTAACTAATCCTTTCCAGCTGGTCTTGGCTTAATGTAACCGTATTTGGATCCTTCACGTAGCGATAAAAGGCACTTTTAGAAATGCCGAGGATCGCTTGCTTTTCTGCTGGAGAGCAGCCCCATTTTTCTAGGATATTAAAGCCTATTCTGAACGCCGCCGAATGATTAATGTGCGGTGCTTGCTGTTGCGCTGTAGCGGTAACCATAATAAGTCACTCCCATGTAAGTCTGTATAACGATAATAGTTCTACATGGGAGTATTGTCAAGAACAAAGCTTCACATGGGACTCATTGAGTCTTAATGCAGCCGAAATATGCGATTCGGGGAAGGGTGGTCTCCACCAGTTTTGAGGTCTCCTTGTCGATAACCCATGAATGGGAACGCCATACGCTATCTTCGGACAACGCGTAACCTGTCATCCCTACATAACGCTCTGGATTGCTATTTACCAAGGCTTCCGCATTTTCGTGGCACCGCGAGGTTTTCATTTTGAATACATCAGCGTTATCGCCATAGATGAATACACCATTTCCAATGATGTCGAGGATGTCAACGTCTTCAGAAGGCATGCACACTGCTTCTCCGCCAAAGCTCAAGCATCTGGCCATGACGTCACGATGCGCGCTCTCATTGCGCCAGTTAGAGGGGAACGGCACTTTTGAGCCCACGCCCCACCATCTGCTACTGAGTCTCTCTTTCCATTCTTCATCCATAGGCTCGCACATTACCTGGCGAGGAAGCTCAGAGGGGAGGCTGTAGTGTGTAACAGGCAATAACATACTAGGCTTGCTCCCCTGATTCTTCGTCCTTACAAAAGATTTCAATATCACTTTGGAAGTGAGATTTAACCATGTCGGTAAGCTCGACGTCTTCACCGTCTGTATAGGTAGCGGCCACTAAACGCTGATCTTCATCAAACTCGATATTGACGTCATGGCCATTTTTTGGGTGAGTGGACTGGAAAAAACGATTCACAAATAATTACTCCTTAAATGCTCAATTTATTCTAAACGCCAGTAGTCTTAAATCC
>CENT01088603.1_pt1 | contig 59584 bp, 58 predicted proteins | sample 530141 | NCBI WGS metagenome assembly CENT01 (sample SAMEA2591074, study PRJEB7988) | marine metagenome | isolation source: saline water (ENVO:00002010), including | reverse complement strand
GAAACCGCTAAGGCCAACGACCTCAATGTGTTCGAGTATGTGATGACCTGCCTTGATGAACTCAGCAAGCCTGACGACGATATCGAGCAACTGTTACCATGGCAATTTGCTAGGCGCTAGGTGGGATTGCCGGACGCTTACCTTTTTAGTGTTTTTCATGTGTGGTATACCTGCTGGTGTTGGCTTCTTTATCGGGCAGCGTTCACACAAACAATCCTTAAAAATTCAGCACATTTTACTTGCTGCTTTTATTACATATTTCCTTACAGATAATAGTGTAAAGCTTATCGGCCTCACCCAAGAGTATTGGTATCTTACTATTGCCGTATTGTTTGCACTATCAACGCTTGTTAGTTGGCGTTTACCAAAAATGTTTAACAAAATCGAAGGTAACAAATAACTCTTGTCGTTCACGTTGTAGCTGGTGCACAAAGTTGGGTGTTACCTTTTTTTCAATCAATAGCAAGTTGTTACGCAGGGGCTACTATGCCCTACCCGCTATTTTCCTTTATTTAAAAGTTATTCACCAATATAGGCAGTAACCGATGAAAATGATTACCTATTTACTCCTAGGTACTGTTGCTTGTTATAGCTCATTTACAATGTCAGACATGTATAAAGATGTTGCTAAAAACCACGGACATTTCGGGCTTAGCACAAATGAAGCCGGGAGTGCGAAGCTCCGGGGGGAATGTCTAGTACAGCCCAAAAATCTTACATTCAAAAGAAAAGATTAATTCGACCCTATATCGGAGTGGATAAACTATAGATCTGTTTCTCTACTTGAATAATACTCGCCGTGTGAGGTTCTCATAATGCTAGAAGTAGCTAACGAAAAGATTCGTGGAGCAAGTGAGTAAGGTAGGCTGACATGGAAACCCAAAGCAAGGCTTAACAAAATGCCAACTGGCGTAGCAATTCATAGCAACATGCATCATTCGCTTGTGTTGGGAGCTGTCACGCCAAGCCGCTGCGCGGTTCGTCGCCCGTGTGCTTTGAATTAAATGCTATAAGGAGAGTACGTGAAAATCTACGGTGATATACAATCCGGAAATTGTTACAAAGTAAAATTGTTATGCTCACTTTTAGAAATTGAGCATGAGTGGGTTCATGTTGATATTCTTACTGGCGGAACGCAAAGCTCTGATTTTTTAGTTAGAAATCCAAATGGTAAAATTCCACTGCTTGAACTACCTGATGGGCGCTGCCTTTTTGAATCTAATGCCATTTTGAACTATTTGGCTATTGGAAGTGAGTTACTGCCAAGAGACAGCTTCGATCTCGCCAAAGTTCAACAGTGGCAGTTTTTTGAGCAGTACAGCCATGAACCGTTTATTGCAGTAGCGCGCTTTATTGCCAAATACTTAGGGCTACCTGAAGATCGCCGTGCCGATTATGAATCAAAGCAGGAAGGCGGCGGTAAAGCTCTATCAGTTATGGAAGCTCAACTTAAAAAAACACCATATTTAGCAGGCGAGCAACTAACTACCGCTGATATTTCACTATATGGCTATACTCATGTAGCCGAAGAAGGTGGATTTCATCTTTCTAATTACCCAGCTATACAAGTTTGGATTGACAGAATTGCCTCTCATCCAAAATATGTTGGCATGGCATAAATGGTTATACAAAAGTTATTCACGCCCATTACAATAACGAACGCAAACTCTGCTTGGTATATAGATGAGCTTGGAGCTGTGATAGCCACTGTGGCAACCTGTGTGGCATTTTATTTTCTAAGAAAAGGAAATGCTGAATTTAAGTTTGTCAAAACGCAATAAGCCATAAAGCTCGCGGCTACTAACCATTTGCTCAGTTTTGCCATGCCACGTAATTTAGCAAATAGACGGTGACTTCATGGACATTTTGTATATTTTGGATTTTTTGCTCTTTCAATCGTGATAATACTAGCCGTATTGCGATACATAAAAATTGGACACTATGAGCCCGATAAGGTGCTCCAAGATTTCGGTAATAGCATTTGCGTAAACTACTCAGTTATTGGTAGTAAAACGTTACCAAAGAGCTCTGTAGTGAAGATTCAATTAGCAGGCAACTGCGTAAGCCTTTTCAATAAAAGCGATAACGCTCTAGATATTCATGCTCCCAGAAAAGCGCTTGCTCACAACTTATTTGTTAGAGCGAAAAAAGTTTTTCCTCACGCGGTGGTTATCGAAGTTGACTGCTAACGAGTAAGGGCAATAACAGGGAAAGTTCTATGAAGATATATATAAGTTTTTTGGTTTGACGCGAATTCAAGTCAAAAATGCACCACTCGATAAATTAGAACGCTGCGCGTAATTTGTTAAATACGACTTCAGGCTGTTTGCAGCCATAGTGCAACGCACTTGCCCCGCGCCGCTCTTCACAATAGGCAATTCCGTAAAACTCTTTATGCGTATCCAATACGATAAAAATCATGCTATGTTTGTTCATGCTAGCCCCCAAATTAATTTAGTATTAAACAAACTAATTATGGTTCTGGTCGGCACCCGATGGCTTTCTGAGCTAACCCACGAAAATGTGGAGGCTAGCATTTCTCAGGGAGTCATTGCGTCTATATGCATTTTTAAGTTTTCAGCCAGAAACGGAGTTTTAGATTTTGAAAATTGTTTTTTTAGTACTTACAACGTTCTTTTCAATTGGAATTAATGCATCGAATTTCGTAAGCATGAAAATTCCCCAATCAACTAATATGGTAGAGACACCAAATATAATTGTAGCGTTGCCGCCATCTTATAAGTCAGATACAACAAAAAAATATCCGGTTTTATTTGTTCTAGATGGTTTGGCCAATGGTGAATTAGTTAGCGGAATGCTGCAAACGCTGCATTTATCTAACGGCTCAAATGAGCATATTATTGTCGGCGTTACTAGCAGTAATCGTTTGAGAGATTTTGCGCCCACAGTAAACAGAGATCCAAGAGGGCCAGTTGGAGAAGGTGGTGGTGGTGATAAATTTTTGGATTTTTTAGAGACGGAGCTTATCCCAGAAGTAAATACAAAGTACCGAACTAATGACCATAATGTGATTGCAGGCCATTCAATTGCAGGTCTTTTAGTTATTCATAGCTTCCAATCACGTCCTAATTTATTTCAGGGGCATTTAGCATTCAGCCCTGCTGTTTGGTGGGGAGAGCGAGAAACATCTCAAGCTACAAAAAAATATGTCACCACAGCCAAACATATTCAAAATTATCTTTATATGGCTATAGGTAGTGAAAGTGGCGAGATGCGACAAGTTTATGATTCTCTAGCTCAAACAATTTTAAGAAATCATAATGTTGATTTTAATGTGCGATTTGATGAGTTTGAACATGAGGGTCACGACTTTACTATGGCGGCCGGACTCTATAATTCCCTTAATGGATTATTTCAGTATCAACAAAAGCTCGGCATATAAAAAGCTGATAATTTTAAATAAGAAGGATATTTGAGTATGAAACTAGGAACAAAACTTGGCCTTTCATTCAGCTTTTTGGGTTGTGCGGTCGGCGCTTACCTTGGGCTCTCCCCTGTTTTTGCAGGGTTACAGTCTGGTGCCCTATCTGGCCAAGAAGCCGGGTTAATATTTAGTTTTGTGGGCATGCTCATAGGCATCACAGTAGCAACGGCAAGTATTCTAGCTTCGAAAAAGCAAGCGATATAATACCTATCAGTGCTTTTAAGATTCTCGATAGCATGTTCGCTCGAATAGGGTGCTCTGTTATGCCCTTCACACTTGCTATAGAAGTTTGAGGTTTAGATTACTCGATGAGTATCTCATTTGTACGCACTGAAGATTTAAAGCGAGCTGCTAGCATTACTTTCGACAACATGCGAGTTTACTACCAGCAATTTGCCCCAGAGTGGGACGTTTCGAAAGTATTTGAGGCGACATTAGAACTTGAAAACTATGACATCCTATTTCAGCAACAGGTTGTTGGCGTTATGCGATTGCAATTCAATGATGACTGTTGTGTTTTGCGAGATTTACAGATTATTGATTCGGCAAAAAACAAAGGCATTGGCAGAGCATCGGTAAATGAGGCTAAAAGGCGCGCGTTAAATGCAAAGTTAACCACCCTCACACTTAGGGTGTTTAAAATTAGCCCAGCGGTTGCTCTTTATAAAGAAATGGCTTTGTTATACAAAGTGAAGATGAACGCTTTTTCAATATGGTAGCGAAAATATCTTAGCAACACGCTATAGTGGCTTGTAGGTTTACCCTCTCCCTTTAATTGGGATATGAGAACAAGGATTGCAAAATGGGATTTAAAGTTAACTTTTTTGCTAGGCCCATCGACTCTAACTACCGGCTTGCTTGGGAGTCATTTTTAATCGAATTTTCTTTGTTTGTAATCTGCACCGTAATGGCCATTTATGGTTGGAATAACGGGTCACTGCTAATGGCAGTGCCAGCAGCGGTTGTGGCAGTATCATGTTTTGGGCTGGTGATTTATTCACTCTTTAATTTTTTTGCAAATAGCCAAGCAAGTAAATAAAGTAGCGCAGCGCGCTCATAAAATGGATACGCATTTATCAGCATTATAAAAATGCCATGCACTTACAGGGAATTCATGATGAAAAACATCCTTTTACTACTCGTTTTTGTTCTAGCAGGCTGCACATCCACAACGTTGCCTCCCACAACTGCCACTTACCCCCTTTCTGACTCAATGAAAATTATTGAAGCCGCTGCTAACGCTGCACCGAAAGGTGTTGTTGGGGAGTATACCCTTCGCATAGTTGCAGCAGGCAGCCAAGGTCACTTTGTTTATCTTAATACAGAAGCCGATTATCGCGACCAGCGCGCTGTAACGGTAGCCCTGCCCCCACCTGTCATTAAGCAACTCACAGCTTATTATAAAATGCCTCCGCAAGAGTTTTTTATCGGCAAAAAAATAGTGGTTAGAGGAAAAGCGCAGCGAGTAAAGATAGCGTTTTTGGCAGAAGGTAAGCGCACAGATAAATACTATTACCAAACACACATAAGGGTAATGGATATAGCGCAGTTAAAAGTTGTTGATGAGCCTGTTTAATAATAAAAAAATAGTGGAAGTAGTATGTCTAATTTGAAAAAAACTGGAACCTGGTTACTGTTAGTTATTGCTGCGGTGGCGTTTATTGCCGCGGTGTCTGTACTTGGTTCAACACTCGGTAGTTTATATGCAGTAGGCTCAATAGAAATATCATTTGCTCAGGTTGGTGTACTTTGCGGTGGGGTTGTAGCCATATCATTATTAGTACGTTGCATTAAACAACTAAGAAATGATGCCGACGCTGCACGTGCTTAACTAACAAAAAAGGCCGTTGACGGTAAATATTGATTCAATAACCAAATACGGCCTTACGATTAACTATGAATTATATCGAGTTGCCCCCAATTTCGCGAACTCACTTTAGAAACGACAAGTTAGTTTTAGGCGATACCCTCCTACATCTAAAATTGAATGCTGCATACTTGGAATTGTTAAGCAATGAAATGCCCTAGAACGCACACCACGTTAAAAAAAGTTAGTGTAGGCAAAGTCCCCGTTTATTACAGTGAAGCATGCGGCGGCGTGTTATTGGAAAATAATACCCTGAGTCACTTTGAAAACCCTCAAGATAAAAGAGGCAACGTTTTAGCTAAGCATTTAAGCCAATTTCACTGTGAGCTGGAGACGAAGGACAAACGCATACGCTGCCCTAAGTGCCCGGACATTGTAATGCTTCAGCGATTCTATAGCCCTTTGCATGCGGTGGAAATTGACGAATGCCCAGGGTGCGGTGCTATTTGGTTAGATACCGGTGAACTCGAAAAAATACAGTCGCTTATGCTTAATGAAAAGGAACGTGCTCTATTACGCAACGAGCTAATGAAGAAGCATGAAAGAATAGAAATAAAAGGCATGCCTCACCAACACGAAAATTGGAGTCGCCGCAGCGATAAAGTAGATGCTTTTTTTGATTTAGCATCCTACATATCGAATAGTTGGTAGGCTCTAATAGGACTTACAAGGTTAAAGGACTAAATGCTTACTAGTTTACGTAAACGCTTTACTTCGACGTTTTATGTGCAAATTTGGGAAGATCGCTTAAAAGTTATGGATAGTGCAAAAAATAAATCATTTGATGATTCGCCCATCGTCGTCATTCAAACTCACGACTCCGGTAAAAAAGTCATATCTGGCATAGGAAAGAACGCAGCCATTTCACTTAAGCCAAATGAAATTGCAGTAAATCCTTTTTCGCACCCGCGAGCATTGCTTTCAGATTTTTATGTGGGTGAAAAGTTACTTCAACATGCCTTTAAAAGCATAAGCAACGCAAAATTTCTTCGCCCTCGCCCTAAGGTGATAATACACCCAATGGAAAAGACTGAAGGTGGCTTAACAGCGATTGAAAAACGAGCATTTACAGAATTGGCGTTGGGCGCCGGAGCAGTTGCTATAAAAATTCATGTGGGTAAAACGCTAGATATCAGCGAACTTGAATTTGATACATTTCAAGACGAAATTAAAATAGAAAGCTATATCGAGGAAGCAAGTCAAACTACAAGCAATGTAGCGACACTTTTGGTCTATCTTGTTATTGTTATTATTGCAGTGTGGTATTTTGGTAACTAGGCCCAGATTCAACTTTGTGCCCCGGAATTTTTACGCTACCAACAGGATGAACATATGCTGAGTCAATTCTCTAAAAATATAGCTGGTAGCGTGCAAGCAGAGATAGCGATGGCCGCCAAAAAGGAAGCAAACGGCGATGTTGCCGCCTCTTTTCGTCATCTTGAAACTGCGCATGTATTGGGTCAGGAATCTACATGGTGGCATGTGAAAGCACATATTCTCATGTTGGGCTGGGCGTTTCGGCAGAAAGATGTAAAAGAGTGTTTAGGGCAAGTTTTTCGTATTTTCGGAGCTGCAACCAAAACAGCTATAGGACTAGTGCCCGCGGGCAATACGGGTGGTTCGAACATTAGCCCATTTAAAACGCTACCAATTAAAGCAGAAATTCAGCACGCTATTTTAAAAGCCAAAGGAAATGGCTAACCGTGATCACTTTATGATTTCTGTAGCTGCCCCTAGCTTTTGTGCGCCCAATAACAATATTGACTAAACGGGTAATTCAATGGAAAACAATAGCGCGTTAGATCTAGTTTCACTTGCCAATGAACTTGAAGCATTTATCCAAGTTTGCGTACCTGATAGTACAACAGTAAATAAATACGGCGGCACCCTATTTACCTTGAAGCCAGATGAAAAAGAGGGTCAGTTTTGCGGTGTTTTTATTTACTCGGCCCATGTACAGCTGTCATTCAGTCATGGTCCTCAACTTGTAGATGAACGCAATATGTTATGTGGCACTGGAAAACATAGGCGGCATATTAATTTTAAACGTGTAGATGAAATTGACTACCCTTACATTGAAGCACTTTTATGCCAGGCATCCGCATTTTAAGGTCAATACCAAAGTCGTAAGTGTGCTGTCACACAATGTTATGATACTGTTAACAGCATATTAAATATAACATTTTTGAGTGAGCACACATGACTGTAGATATACATTTGCCAAGCATTATGAAAGTGGGTGGAGGCGCTATTTCACAGCTTCAGGATATGCTTGCTACCTTGGGTGTAAAACGGCCGTGTATTATTGCCGATCCCATCATGGTGACATTAGGCAAAGTGGAAAATATTACGTCATCGCTTTCAGCTTATGCCAACGACATCCAGGTTTTTAGTGACGTAATGCCCGAGCCCGACGATAGGTCTATTGATGGTGCGGTAGCCCTAGTTAAACAGCAGCAGTGTGATGGCTTAATTGCACTTGGTGGTGGTAGCGCAATTGATAGTGCCAAGGCCATTGCACTTTTGGCAACCCACGGCGGGCACATGAGAGACTACAAAGTACCCCGTGTAGTTTCAGAGCAGAGTATTCCAATTATCGCCATTCCAACCACAGCAGGCACAGGGTCTGAGTGTACGCGAGTAACTGTGATCAGCGACTCACAGTCTGCTGAAAAAATGCTGTGTATGGGCCCGGGGTTAATGCCTAAGGCGGCCATTCTAGACTATGAACTTACGCTGTCAGTACCTTATCGGGTAGCGGCAGATACGGGGTTAGATGCCCTTACTCACGCAATTGAAGCTTATGTGAGTAGAAAATCCAACCCGTTTAGCGATCAACAGGCCATTGCTGCTATGCGATTGATAGCCCCACACCTTATTGCTGCATGCAAAAAACCAGATGATATTAAAGCCAAAGAGGCCATGATGCTGGGCGCAAGTTTGGCTGGCTTAGCATTCTCAAACGCGTCAGTTGCATTGGTACATGGTATGAGTAGGCCGCTCGGTGTGCACTTTCATGTACCCCACGGCATGAGTAACGCAATGCTTCTGCCTTTAGTTACCGCGTATTCGCTTTCGGGAAGTCCATCTAAATATGCTGAGGTTGCCCACCACTTAGGCTTAACTGGCGAGCCAGGTAGCACTGGTACTCACGAAGATGCGCATGAAAAGCTAATCGACTTTTTGCACCATTTAAATCGTGAGCTTGATGTTCCTACCATGTCTTCATTCGGTATCGAAAAAGCGCCCTACGACAACATAATCGAACTGATGGCAACGCAAGCATTGGCTTCCGGATCGCCAGCTAATAACCCCAAAGTGCCTAAGCCTGAAGAATTAGAGCGGCTTTACCGCGATGCGTATGCTTAACACCGTCCGATAGTAACAATAGAGGTGATAACGGGCAGTGAAATTAACTTTTTGCTGCTCTAATACCCTGCATAAGCAGTCTATCCAGTGCATTGGCGAAATTTTGCTTATCGCGCTGAGAAAACGCTTTTGGCCCGCCCGTGTGCTCACCGCTAGAACGCATGGTATCCATAAAATCTCGCATTGTTAGCGCAGCCCGTATTGATGATTTATCAAATTCATCCCCGCGGGTATTCACCGCACTCGCACCTTTAGCCAGTATGTCTGCTGCCAGCGGAATATCGTTGGTAATCGCTAGATCACCCGCTTCAATTTTTTCTACAATATAGTCATCCGCCGCATCATAACCCGAGGGAACTACGGTGAGTGTGATGTGCTTGTCGGGTGGTACCGACATTGAGTGGTTGGCAACTAAAGATAAAGGCAGCCCAGTGCGTCGGGCTGCCTTAAATAAGATTTCTTTAATTGCACCGGGACACGCGTCTGCGTCTACCCATATATGCATGGTGCTAGTCTCTCGTATATTTTTACACGCTACAACGTGTAGCCATTTTCTTTACGCAAGCATACCACCATCAACTGTTACTGTCGTGCCTGTAGTGTAGGTAGACGCGTCGGAAACAAGGTATAACACGGTGCCAGCCATTTCGTCCGGGTCGGCCACTCTGCCAAGCGGAATCACTTTAAGCGCGTGCTTTAAAATTTGATCGTTAGACGTCAGCGCTGAGGCAAACTTGGTATCGGTTAACCCTGGTAATAATGCATTAACGCGAATATTTAAGCTGCCGCATTCTTTCGCGAATGATTTGGTCATGCTTATCACCGCTGCTTTGGTAATAGAGTAAATACCTTGCATGTCACCTGGGGTTACACCATTTACCGAGGCCGTATTTAATATTACGCCACCGCCCTGCTCTTTCATCATTTTGCCCGCTTCAATAGACATGAAGAAGTAGCCGCGAATGTTGACGTCTACAGTTTTGTTGTAAGCGCCCAGGTCGGTGTCTAGAATATGGCCGAAGTACGGGTTTGCCGCCGCATTATTCACCAAAATGTCTAGCTTTTTGAAGTCTTGCTTAATAGTGGCAAATGTTTCAGTAATTTGCTCCATTTCGCCTACATGACAGGCCAATGCAGTTGCTTTACCTCCTGCATCTCGAATAGATGAAGCTACCGCTTCGCAGCCGTCTATCTTGCGGCTTGAAACAATAACGTGAGCGCCATACTGAGCTAGCAAACGTGCAATAGACTCACCAATACCACGGCTTGCGCCTGTCACTAGCGCCACTTTTCCTGTTAAATCGAATAAATCTTTCATTGTTATAATCCTTATTCTGTGTTCTTTGCTGTATTTATTTCTGTATTGTTTTTTAGGCTAACATACCGCCATCCAGCACTACTGATTGGCCTGTCATAAACGACGATTCATCGCTACATAACCACGCAATAGCATTGGCAATTTCTTCTGGTTTACCCAAGCGCTTCATTGGGTTAGCGCCCACTAAGCCTTTTTGACCGCGTTCATCGAGTTTAGACAGTACGCCTTGAACCATAGGAGTATCAACAAAGCTTGGGCATACTGCATTAATGCGAATGTTAGCTCGGGCATATTCTACCGCTGCCGACTTGGTAAGACCGATAACACCGTGCTTCGACGCGCTATAGGCACTGATCATGGGCGCAGAGCGAAGGCCAGCAACAGAGGCTATGTTGATAATGTGGCCGCCGCCGGTTGCAGTCATATGCTTAAGGGCATTTTTCATGCAGTACCACACGCCCGCTAAATTAACCTGAATGTTTTTCATAAACATGGCATCGTCTACCTCGGTAAGAGGCGCAGGGAAATGATCGATACCCGCATTGTTAATCACCACGTCTACTTTTTCGTGCTGTGAATATGCCGTTTCAAACATGACTTTAACTTGCTCAGGGTCGGTGACGTCAACTGCAACCGCGTAGGCTTTGCCACCAGCTTGCATTAGCTCTTCAACAAGGGCTTTCGCATTATCAAGGTTTAAATCTGCTACCCCAACCAATGCGCCTCGCTGGCATAAGACTTTTGCAGATGCCGCGCCAATTCCAGAGCCACCACCCGTAATTAAAATATGTTTATTTTGTACATTTGCCGCTACGTTCATGCATGTTGCTCCACGTTTTATTGGCGATACTTATGCTTCACAACCCTAATTGGGCTGTGAAGCTCATTCTAGTTTTTTCAGAAATAGGCTGCTTTTACGCTATCGCAGGTTGTGTCCTTGGACGATAAAACTTCGATGTCTCTTTGCACTAGCGGTAATTCCCAACTTAAAAAGTATTCCGCAGCGGCAAGCTTGCCTTCATAAAAATCTACGTCTTGGCCTTTGGCACCTTGAGTTAAGGCCTGCTCTGCCACATTGGCCTGGCGCAACCATATCCAGCTAACTACACAACTAGAAAACACATTAAGGAAACAGCTTGCGTTAGTGAGTAGTACCGACTGTTTGTCTGAACGCAAGTCGCCAGCCGCTTGTTTAATTAGCTCGCCTAATTTGTCTAAATAGGGTTTCAGTTTTTTAGCAATGGCTTGAGCACGAGGTGTCTCCGCTCGCTTCATATCAGCGGTAACGCGAGCAAGAAGCACTTGAAGGCCTTTACCTTCATGCTGCCATAGCTTTCTGCCAAGCAGGTCGAGAGCCTGAATGCCGTTGGTTCCCTCATGAATAGGGTTTAAACGGTTATCACGCCAGCACTGCTCTACTGGATATTCGCGGGTGTACCCTGCCCCACCTAAAACCTGTATGGCCAAGTCATTGGCTTTAGGGCCATACTCTGAAGGCCACGCTTTAAATACAGGCGTGAGTAAATCGAGCAGTTGAGAAAGCTCGGTTCGCTTGGCTTCATCTTGTTCTGTTTCTAGCTCGTCTATCAACATGCTGCCGTAAAGGCAAAGAGACATACCGCCTTCACAATACGACTTCTGCGCTAGCAACATACGGCGCACATCGCCATGATTAATGATTGGCGTTGGATCATCCTCAGGCGCCAGGTTCGGGGCAGCACGGCCTTGAGTTCTGTCTTTCGCGTAATCGAGAGAGTAACGATATCCGCGATAGCCAATCATAGCAGCACCATAGCCAACCCCAATTCGCGCTTCGTTCATCATCATGAACATATAGCGTAAGCCTTGATGAGGTTCGCCAATTAAATAGCCGTGACAGTCATCATTATCGCCAAAGGTAAGCGCCGTTGAGGTAGTGCCGCGATAACCCATTTTATGGATTAGGCCAGCGAGTGACACATCGTTTCGAGCGCTCGGGTTGCCCTCTGCGTCTAATCGGAACTTAGGCACTGCAATAAGTGATATGCCTTTAACGCCAGCAGGGCCACCAGGAATTTTTGCCAGAACAAGGTGAACAATGTTGTCTGAAAGCTCGTGTTCACCGCCTGATATATAAATTTTACTGCCTTTTACCCGATAGCTACCGTCTTCTTGAGGCTTCGCTGTAGTGCGAATGTCTGCAAGTGCAGAGCCTGCATGTGGCTCTGTCAACGCCATCGTGCCGGTAAAATCACCGGTGAGCATTTTAGGTAAAAACGCATTTTTAATCTCGTCTGAGGCAAAGTGCTTAATTACGTTCGCAGCGGCGGCAGTTAAGAACGGGTACGACGTGGTTGATGGGTTTGCCGCAAGAAAATAGCCAGCACACGCATTCATTACGGTAACAGGTAGCTGCATACCGCCGTCTTCATAATCAAAATGTCCCGCAATAAAGCCCGATTCTCTGTAGGTATCAAAGGCCACTTTGACATCGTCAATCATGGTTACTTTTTTACCGTCAAACGTAGGCTCGTTTTTATCTGCAATAGCATTGTGAGGAAGGAAAAGCTCTTCCGCCATTTTTTCTGCCATATCGACAACGGCATTAAATGTCTCTACGTTATGATCTTCAAATCGTGTTTTTGAGCAAAGCGCTTCGGTGTCTAGCACTTCATATAACTGGAATTGCATTTCTCTGCGGGGAATAATTTGATCGGCCATGTTCGTCTCCACGAATAATTGTTAACGCATTGTGTCATATTCGTTATCGTGCCATTATTGTCATTAATGACACAATAATGGTCAAAACAGCCATCAATCACTTAAACTAATTAAATATCATAAGTCGCATTATCTTCATGAATGAGTTGTATGAATAACGCCCCGTTTACCGTCACTGTTTTTGGTTTTAATCACGCCCTCGCCTCGGCGATTACCGGGGCACTTGATGTATTCGCCTTTGCGGGAATTAGTTGGCAACGAATTCATAACCTCCCTACCTCACAAAAGTTCAAGGTTCAGCTTGCTAGCGCCCACGGACAGCCCTTTCATTGTTCCAATCAGCTTACTCTCACTCCAAATATTGCCATTGAAGATGTAAGTCATACCGATATTTTGCTTATCCCCACTATAGGCGGCGATATCGACGCTGTGCTCAATGAGAATCAGTCACAGCTGGTGCATATTAAACGCTTACATAAAGTAGGCGCTGATATAGCGGCAAACTGCACTGGCACCTTCTTGTTAGCAGAGACTGGCTTGTTAGACGAGAAAGTAGCAACCACCCATTGGGGCTATGCCGATAAGTTTACACAGCGATACCACAACGTAGATTTACAACCTGAGAAAATGGTGACGGAGCAGGATAATATTTATTGTGCCGGTGGCGGTATGGCGTGGATAGATTTAGCAATTCTGCTTATAGAACGTTACTGCGGCCATCAGATTGCCAGTGACACCGCAAAATCCCACGTTCTCGATTTCTCTAGAACCAATCAAACTGCTTATGCAAGCAGTCGGCAACGCCGTTTTCATTCTGATGAAGATATTATGGCGGTACAGTCATTTATAGAAGAGCATCTCGCCGACACTATTTCTGTGAGTGCGTTAGCAACTACCCATAACATGACCGAGCGCACATTGAATAGGCGCTTTAAACTTGCCTGCGGCACAACGCCTGGGCAGTATCTTCAGTCTTTGAGAATAGAACAGGCTCGAAAGCTATTGGAGACCACCGCAATTTCTTTGGAGAAGATTATTAATGCCGTGGGTTACGAAGATTTAAGCTCTTTTACCCGTTTATTTAAAAAAATAACGGGCCTCTCACCATCCCAGTACAGAGCAAAGTTCAAGCGTAATTAGCCGATATAATCATTTCGACTGGTATTCAAATTAAGGATAATTTCGCTAAAAACTGCAGCATTTTCATATAAATTTAGGTAAACTCGCGCCCGTTGCGCAAATCCAATAATAACAAGCGCACGACACTACAAAGAAACTGACACAATCATCTTGGTGAAAACATGAGTTCATATAAAATCGCGACATTGGCGTTAGCTATCAGCGCTGCTTTTAGCACGTCGGCACTAGCTCAAGAAGCTACAACGACTGAAAAGAAAGAATCAGCCCTTGAAAAGATTACTGTAACCGCGCAGAAGCGTACACAGTCTATTCAGGAAGTTCCTATTTCTGTTGCTACTTTAAGCGGCGAGAAGTTCGAAAGCATTTTCTCAGGCGGTGAAGATATTCTTGCACTAGCTGTTCGCGTTCCGGGTCTTTACGCTGAATCATCAAATGGTCGCGTAGCACCACGTTTTTACATTCGTGGTTTAGGTAACACCGACTTCGACCTTGCCGCATCACAACCTGTTTCTATTATCATGGACGAAGTGGTAATGGAAAACGTGGTTCTAAAAAGCTTCCCACTGTTTGACGTTCAACAAGTAGAAGTACTTCGCGGTCCACAAGGCACACTGTTCGGTCGTAATACCACTGCAGGTATTATCAAGTTTGACACCGTTAAGCCTACTCAGGATCTTGAAGGTTATGCCAAAGCTGGCTTCGGCTCTTTTGGTACAATGAACTTTGAAGGCGCAATCAGCGGTGGTTTAACTGACGATCTTTCTGCTCGTTTATCTGTTTTATCGCAAGATCGCGATGACTACATTGATAACGCATTCACAGGCGAAGATGATGCAATTGGTGGCTATGACGAAAAAGCATACCGCTTACAACTTCTTTGGGAACCTTCTGCAGACTTCTCGGCACTACTTAACGTACATGGTCGCGACCTTGAAGGTACAGCGTCTATTTTCCGTGCTAACGTTTTCGACAAAGGCAGCAACGACCTAAACGCTAACTACGATCGTGAAACTGTATTCTATGACGGTGACCTTGAAGGCGACGGTATCGACAATAACCCACAAGCATACGAAGGTTTTGGTACATCACTGAAACTTGAATATGATATGGACGAAGTCACTTTCACTTCAATCTCAGCATTAGAAACGGCTGACGGCTCAAGCCTTGGTGATGTTGACGGCGGCTTTAACAATGCAGACGGCACATCAGGCCCAGGTTTTATCCCATTCTCTGCGGTAACTAAAGATGAGCTGAACGACCTTGAGCAATACACTCAAGAGTTCCGTATCTCTAGTAACACTACAGACGCAATGAACTGGCAACTAGGTGCATTCTATTACGATGCATCATTTAACGTTACTAGTATCGACGGCTTCTTCGGCGCGACTACAGTTTTCCATGAAAACCAAACTTGGGCGCTATTTGGTCAAAGTTCTTACCAAGTAAACGAAAAGCTAAACGTAACAGCCGGCGTTCGTTACACCCACGACTCTAAGAGCCTTGTTGTAGGTGAGCAAAACGTAAACGGTTTTGCGGTAGTGATTGGCGCAGCAAGCGTTCAAGACTATGACGATATCAATGTAAGTGATGGCCAAGCGAGCTACGAGCTAAGCGCAAACTACCGTATTACAGACGACATGTCTGTGTTCGCACGTTATGCAAATGGCTTTAGAGCACAAACAATCCAAGCTCGTGACGTAGCTTTTGAGAATCCACCTTCAGTAGCTGATTCTGAAACCATTAATTCATTTGAGATTGGTTTTAAGTCTGACCTACTTGACGACTCTTTGCGCTTAAATGCGGCTGCTTTCTACTACACAGTTGACGATATGCAGTTCTCTGCAATTGGCGGTGGAAATAACTTAACCGCGCTAGTTAATGCCGATAAAGGTGAAGCGTACGGTTTTGAACTTGATGCACAATGGTTAGCCACTGATGAGCTTAGCTTTACAGCAGGTTACAGCTACAATCATACAGAAATACAAGATGATTCACTGACTATATCTCCATGTGGTACTAATGCAGGTTCAGGGTTTACAGGTAACTGTACAGTAACTGACCCACGCCCTGACGGTTTTGTTGCGTCTATCGACGGCAACCCTTTCCCACAGGCACCTGAGTCAATCTTCAACTTTACTGCTCGCTACACCATTCCTATGGGTGACGACGGTGAGTTTTTCGTATTTACCGATTGGGCATTCCAAGGCGAAACCAACATCTTCTTATACGAAGCAGTTGAGTTTACTACCGACAATAACTTTGAAGGTGGCTTGCGCGTAGGTTACGAAAACTTCGCTCATAACTACACAGTAGCCCTATTTGGTCGCAACATTACTGACGAAGATAACGTTAAAGGCGCTATCGACTTCAATAACCTGACCGGTATTGTTAACCAGCCTCGCATCTGGGGTGTAGAGTTTAAATACACGTATTACTAAGCCATTTGTTAACAAATAGCTTTTGTAATCAATAAAAACGGTAGCCAATTGGCTACCGTTTTTTTATGCGGGTTACAAACACTGCGCGGTTTTATCTGCGTAAGATGTCTAATTATGCAGCTAACTGAACGTCTTGCTTAGCGCGTCTTACTAACTGTTCTAACTTTCTGCATACTTTCACCCAACGCGCCACACGTTGATAGTAAACCTGTTCTATGAGATTACCTTTTTCGTCAAACAAAAAACTCGCCAGCTTTCCTTTATGTGAAGGCAAGTAGAAGTGGTGAACATTAAAACACTTCGATAACGGCGCATGCGCTACTTTTTGGTACATGCAAAAAGGTAAGTTGTTTGCTCTTTCGTCACCGCCAGTCAGTCGCACTCGACGTTGAAATTCATCTGCACCAGGACTCACTAAAATGCCATATTTAGTAATTAACGTATCTACTGACTTAATACCTGTTTGCATATCGTCTCTCCTGCCAACGCTTAATCATTATCGGAACACGCTTTCTACATAGTTTTTCTACATAGTTGCAGAAGTAAGAAAGGGTGAAACCATTTTCACTCGAATCATTTTAAACCACACTGTATATATACAGTATATGTATATTCGTACGAAATGCAAACAAAAAAAAGCCGCTCATAAGAGCGGCTTTCAAATGTAGGGTAAAATGTGTGAATTTTAGTTGATCATTAAGGCATAAAAACCTAGTGCAAAGCAGCCTCTAGAAAGGCCCATTGGTCGGCATATCCCTGAATACGCATCCATGTGGGTGTGCCAGCACCATGCCCTGCTCTGGTCTCAACTTTTAGCAATATGGGGTTCTCACAACCTTGGGCGGCTTGAAGCTGAGCTGCAAATTTATAACTGTGCCAAGGTACAACTCTATCGTCATGATCACCTGTAGTTACCATAGTCGCGGGGTAACACGTGCCTGCTTTTGTGTTGTGTAACGGCGAATAGGCATAAAGTGCTTCAAACTGTTCTTTGTTTTCACTCAACCCATAGTCTGAAGACCATGCCCGGGCATTGGCACTAGGCGTGTGGTAGCGCAGCATGTCTAACACGCCCACCGCCGGTAAGGCCGCTGCGAACAAGTCTGGTCGTTGAGTAATAACGGCACCAACCAATAGGCCTCCGTTTGAACCACCCTGCACCGCCAGCTTTTCACTTGATGTGTAGCCCTTATCAATCAGAAAATTTGCCCCTGATATAAAATCATCAAACACGTTCTGCTTATTTAATTTAGTGCCCGCTTGGTGCCATTGCTCACCGTATTCACCACCGCCACGAATATTCGCAATAGCGAGCACGTTCCCCTGCTCTACCCACACCATACGAGAAATGGAATAGCTAGGCAGTAAAGAAATATTAAAACCGCCATACCCGTACAATAATGTTTTGTTATTGCCGTCTAGTTCTATGCCTTTTTTATGCACAATAAACATAGGTACTTGGGTGCCATCTTTGCTGGTATAGAATACTTGCTTGGTCACGTAATTGTCGTAATTAACGCCAGTATCAATGGTTTTAAAAACCGTGCTTGTTCCGGTGTTTAAATCGTATTTAAAAACCTGCCCAGGGTTTGTAAAACCAGTTAACTTGTAAAATGTAGCGTCTGCATTTTTACTGCCATTGAAGCCAGATACATTACCAATATCTGCAAATGCCAATTCTTTTAGCTTATTGCCTTTGGTGTCAAACACAACAACGTTTGCTTTTACGTCTTTCAAGTACTGTACGAACAGTTTGCCGCCAAACAGAGAAACATCGCGAAGCGTTGCATCACTGCTTTGTATGATAGTAGTTCTATCACTGACAACTTTGCCCGTTGATGATGTATCGCTTGCCGAGCTATCCGTTAGGGAAACTTGAATTACCTTTCCGGTAGGTGCGTTTTCAGTAGATGTGAAAAAGAGCGTGTTGCCTTCTTCACCGATAAGCTCATATCTGCCATCCCATTTATCAAAAATTGGCACTAGAGGCCCTTCTTCGGTAAGGGGTTTCGCATAGACGCCGTTTGACTGATAGCCTTCGAATACAGAAATAAGCAGCGTTTCGCCATCTTGAATTACCTCAGGATACGGGTTCCATGTTGGTTTATCATCAAACTTGAATACAAGCTTGTCTTCGCGCTGCTCGGTGCCTAATTGATGAAAGTAAATTGAAACGGTTTGGCTATCGTCATACTCACCGTTTTCATCTTGTGGATAGCGAGAATAGTAAAAACCCGTTTCGTCAGGCAACCAGGCGATATTAGTGAACTTCACACCGCTTAAAATATCGTTAGTATCTTGCTTTGTACTCACATCACGTACGTGCACTGTTTTCCAATCGCTGCCGCCGTCAGACAGTGTATAGGCAAGATAACCTGCTTGAGGGCTCACCTCAGTAGAGGCCATAGACACGGTGCCATCATCACTTAGCGTGTTGGGATCAATGAGTACGTCGAAGTTTCCTTCTCCTTTCCCTTCGCCTTCTGCATCGCTGGACACATACATGACATACTGATTCTGTAGCCCGTTGTTGTAGGTATAAAACACCTTCGAATTAACCATATAAGGTGTCGAGTACTTCTCGTAATCCCAAAGCGCAGTTAGGCGCTCTGTGTAGCGTTCGTGAGATGGAAGCGCACTTAACAGCGGTTTAGCTAACGCATTTTGCGCATCAACCCACGCTTTCACCTCAGGTGTATCTTGCGCTTCTAACCATCGGTAAGGGTCGTTTACTTTTACACCGTGATAATTATCTACTTGAGCAACCGTTTTTGTCGTTGGGTAAGCCCCCGATGTAACAGACAGCGTAGGCATCGTAGTAGCGGTGCCCGTTTCTTGGATGCTGGCTTCTTGTGCGCCTACTTCTTGTGTACTCAAGCCAGAAGTGTGTGCACTTTCTCTTGAGGCCGAATCAGATTGGTACGCCGAATTACAGGCAACCACCGCACCAGCCGCTAGCACCACAGCAAATGAACGCATTGATTTAATTTTCAAATTACTCTCCTTAAAAACACGGCCGTTTTGAGATCAGCCTGCATTTTCAATTTCAGAATTACTGTTTGCCGCGTTATTCTTACCCTTAAAAATCATTCTTATGTCGTTAAGAATTAAGTACAGCGCAGGAACAAGAAGCAGTGTAATAACAGTGGCAAACAAAATACCGAACGCCAGTGAAATGGCCATTGGTATTACAATTTGCGCCTGTAAGCTGCGTTCAAATACGATAGGCATCAAGCCCATAAAGGTAGTCAGTGAAGTCAAGATAATGGCCCTAAAGCGCTGCGTACCAGCACTTATGGCGGCATCCATTAACGACAGTCCCTCTTTACGTGCCCGGTTTACAAAATCAACCATAATGAGGCTGTCGTTTACCACAACTCCCGACAGCGCAATAATTCCGCAAATGGACAGCACGCTTACCGCCATACCAAGCACCAAGTGACCAATAATGGCACCCACCACGCCAAACGGTATTACCGACATAATAATAAGCGGCTGACTGTAAGAGCGAAGCGGAATGGCCAACAGGGCATAAATGGCAAACAGAGCAAACAGCAGTCCTTGCATTAGGCTGAAAATAGCGTCGGCTTGTTCTTTCGAATTACCCTGTAGCTTAAATTCAACGTTGGGATAGCGAGCAAGTAAGTCCGGCATGATGTTATCTACAACATCATACGTCACCTCAGACGGGTCCATTAAGGCCTTATCCACTACACCTGTAATGGTAACCGAGCGTTTACCGTCAACGCGAATGATAGAGTCGAAGCCCTGACCCAAATTGAATGTGGCAACTTGTTCAAAAGGGATCTCTTGGCCATTTGGCGCTCGCACGCGCATATTTTCAAGGTGCTCAATTGAGCTTCGTTCAGATTTTGGATAGCGCACCATCACTTTAATTTCTTCATCGTCACGCTGAATACGCTGTACCTGCGCGCCGTAAAAACCAAAGCGAACCTGTTGCCCTAACTGCTGCAGCGTAATGCCAAGGGCATCCGCTTGTGGCTTAAGAGCCAGCTGAATTTCATCGCTACCACCAGAAAAGGTATCGTTAATGTCTGTAACGCCTTCGTAGGTATCAAGAACTTCTTTTATTTCATCCGTGATGGCGCGAAGCGCATTAATATCGCTAGAACTAAATTCAAAACTAAGGTCGGCGCCACCACCTGGCCCACCTGGCGAGCTAATACTAAAAGTTTTCACACCGGGAATTTCTGGTACTTCTTCACGCCAACGATCTTGGATATCAAAGTCTGACAGTGTACGAGTTTCTCCTTTGGTGAGCTCTGCAAAAATTTCACCACCCAAGTTTCCGTTATCGAAGGTCATGGCGTGTTTAATAACGTTAGTGCCCGTCTCTTCTTCAATCTTTTTGTCCATTCTACTCATGGCATCTCGAAGGGTGTCGAGCACGCGGTCGCGCTGAGCAATAGACGAGCCAGGCTCTAATTCAAAGCTTGCCGACATAAAGTCGCTTGGAATACTGGGGAAAAATACAAACCGCACAATCCCGCCGCCAAATAAACCAACTGTTAGAATAAGCATGGCTAGGAAAGTGGCTACAGTGGTATAGCGGTTTCTCACTGCTTTAGCCAAAAATGGGGCATAGGTATTGTGAATAAACTTCTTAATGCCTTCGCTGAAGAAGTCTCTAAAACGCTGAAATTTATTTGCTTTTGCCGGGTCGTATGGCTTCAGCTTCATGTGCACTAAATGCGCGGGCAATATCAGCTTTGACTCTATGAGAGAGAAGACAAGACAAACAATAACCACCATACCGATGGTTTTCCAAATAATGCCGAAGGGCCCAGATACCATCAGCATTGGCGAGAATGCGGCAATGGTTGTTAACACACCAAACGTTGCAGGCATTGCTACCTTTTTTACTCCAGCGATAACATTTTCTGCACTGTGACCTTTTGCGTCTATTTCGGAATACGCAGACTCCCCCATAATAATGGCGTCATCTACCACAATCCCCAGAACTAGTATAAAAGCAAATAAGCTAAGCATGTTAATAGACACGCCAATCATGTCTAAGGGCATCACTAACAACGTACCCAAGAAGCAAACAGGCAGCCCAATAATGACCCAAAACGCCAGCTTAATTTTAAGAAACAGAGACAACACCAAGAAAACTAACAAGGCACCGAAAAACATATTTTCTAGCATCATGTTGAGTCTGTCAGCGAGGTAAAACGAGCTGTCTCCCCATGTGTCTGCTGTAATGTGCGCAGGGAACGTCTCTTTTTCTTTGTCGATGTATTGGTTAACTTGCTCAGATATTTCTAAGGCATTTTGATCGCCCACAGCGCGAACACGCAAACTAACCGCAGGCTTTCCATCAAATAAAGCGTACTGGTTGTTTTCGATAAAGCCATCGTTAATGTAGGCCACGTCACCTAGAGTTACCCGAGTACCGTTACTGTTTGACACTAAGATAATTTGTGAAAAATCCCAACCTGTATATGCCTGACCTTTCGTTCTTAATAAGATGTCGCCATTTTCAGTTCTAATTGAGCCGCCTGGTAAGTCGATACTTGACTGACTAAGACGCGCCACAACATCGGCAAAGGTGAGGTTATATTTTTGCAGGTCAGATTCAGAAAGCTCGATTGAAATTTCATAATCGCGAGCACCCACAACCTGAACACTCGATATGCCGGACAGGTTTGCAATATCATCGCGAAGGTCTTTTGCAAACTCTTTTAACTCGCGCTCGGAGGCATCGCCATACACCGATACCCAGATAACGTCTTGCTGAATCTTTTGTCGATATATAACCGGCTTTTCCGTATCGGCAGGAAAGCTGGGGATTGCATCAACCTGTACCTTAATTTCATCGAGCAAAGACTTAACGTCGTAGCCCTCTTCAACTTGAATACTTACGGTTCCCATTCCTTCAACTGCAGTAGCGTTAAGTTGCTTAATTCCCTCAAGCTCTTTCACGGCTTCTTCTATTTTAAGCAGCACACCCTCTTCTACTTCTTGTGGCGCAGCACCCAAGTATGGAACTCGAACATTAACTACATCAATTTCGAAACTTGGAAACACTTGTTTTTGAATTGAAAATGCACCAAATAAGCCACCAACGACCAATAACCACATTAATAAATTAGCGGCTACGTTGTTGCGTGCAAACCAAGCAATCAATCCGCTATGTGTATCTATACGACTCATTCGCTGCCACCTTCTGAGGTATCAGTATTAATTTTTTCTTTATCTGAATTTTTATCAGTGCCTTTATCTAGCTCAGCTTCTTCGGCTAACACTATTTCATCGCCTGGCAGTCGAACTTTCATTCCGTTATAAGGGTTAGGTACTGCACTTGTCACTACCAAAGTGCCTTCGTTTATACCGCCGCTAATAAAGACGTCTTCAGCCGTGGTACGTGTTACATCAACAGGAACAATTTCAAGCTCGCGATTTTCATTCACAGTCAGTACGGTGTTATCTAAACGAAGAATATTGCGGGGAAGTACTATTAAGCGCTCGTCTCTGCCTGAGGTAATCTCGGCCTCAACAAATTGTCCAAATCGAAGTGGAGAGTCTTGCTCGTCATTAATTTGATAAGGCAACGTCACTTCAACTACAGCAAAAACTACACGACTTCCGGTATCCAAAATACCTTCAGAGCGAACTAGGCGCCCAGTCCAACTGCGTTTTGCACCGCCCACCGTAGCCCGTAAAGTAACCTCTGCACCGTCTGATGACTGGTCGGCAATGTTGATAAACCTTAAGTCGCCATCGGTGATTGGTAGCCTTACCTCAGCCGTATCAGTTGAATACACCATACCAATTGGCGTTCCCATTGCTACAAACTGACCTAAATCGATATTTCGCTCGACCACAATACCGTTGTAAGGCGCTTTTATTTTTGTGCGATCCAAGTTACGTCTTGCACGCTCTAGTTTTGCTTCGGAGGCTTTTACATTCGCTTGTTCTTTGGCGAGTTGAGGCTTGCGTAACCCCAACTCGGGGGGCGTTGAGTTGCGTACTGAGCGCCATTCTTGTTCAGCAACTTTCCCTCTCGCAATTTCTTCTTGTAGGGCAGCCTGAGCTTGCGCAAGCTCAGCTTCAGCAAGCTTCATATCGGTCATGTAGTCTTCTTGCTCTAGTACAGCAAGCACATCACCTTTTTTGAACGTTCCCCCTACTACAAAATGGTCAGATAGAGAGACGACTTGTCCACTTACCTGCGCACTCAATGCAGTTTGATGCTTTGGGACAACATTACCCTGTGAACTGACGACAAAACTAATAGACTCGGGTGACACCTCTTGCGCGTCTACCAAAAAGGCCGGTATCTCAACGGGAACCTGTTCGGGTGGTTTTTTAGCGCTGATCATGATTGCTGCTGCAACGAACGCAACAACAATAATAATAAGTGGTATACCACTCTTTTTTAAACCGGAGTTTTTCATTTTCTATCCCTAGGAACAAGTTGCTAAGGCCTTTTAAAGAAGACCTAATATTTTATTATTGTATGTGACCAGTGTACTGATTTTTCTTTACTGTTGCTTTACATAGATTGTTAGATTTTATGTATTTTTTGCTGAAAACCGCATCGCTACATAAAGCACGGGTAATATAAGGAATTATTGGGCTAATAAAAAGTCTGATTGAAAAACTTTCGATAATCGGTGATTATTTATGCGCTCAATTGAAAAAGAGCGTTAGAAAAGACACTTTTTTCTAAATAGAATATTTTCGCTACGTTGAAGAGAAACACATTATGAGTCTTAAGAAGCAATACCTTAAATCTAAACCAGTGTGCAAAGTGACATTTCGACTGAATGCGGAAGCAGCAGGAGAAGCGAAAAACGCAGAGCTTTGCGGCGACTTTACTGGCTGGGACGAAAAGCCCCTGTCGATGAAAAAGCTAAAAAGCGGTGACTTCACCCTAACAGTTAACCTAGATAAAGATGCAGAATATCAATTCCGCTACCTTTTAGACGGTAAAACTTGGGAAAATGACTGGGAAGCCGATGCATATAGAACATCACCCGTTAGTTTTGAAGAGAACTCCGTAGTTCGCGTGTAATTCGTTCATCGTTCGCTTTTAACGCACAATTAGAAAAATTATAGATTCCCTACAGAAAGGGCTGCAGAAGCAGCCCTTTTTTATTGCGTTTTATCGCTCGCATTTAAACAGGTATTCAGTCAGCTGTTATACACACATTCTGCTAACACTTGATTAAATAGCGCCTTCCAATTCTGGAAGCACTTCAAACAAGTCACCCACCAAGCCGTAATCTGCAACTTGGAAAATAGGCGCTTCTTCGTCTTTGTTAATAGCGACGATAACTTTAGAGTCTTTCATACCAGCAAGATGCTGAATGGCACCAGAAATACCCACGGCAATATAAAGCTGAGGAGCAACGATCTTTCCTGTTTGGCCGACTTGCATGTCGTTTGGTACGAAACCGGCATCAACGGCTGCACGAGATGCACCCATAGCTGCGCCTAGTTTGTCAGCAATACCTTCAAGAAGCTTAAAGTTCTCGCCGTTTTGCATACCGCGCCCGCCAGAAATAACGACATCGGCAGCAGTAAGCTCAGGACGCTCTGACTCTGTAAGCTCTTCAGATACAAAATCAGACTTTTCGTTTGCTTTTACTACGTCGATAGCAGCAACTTCAGCGCTATTGCCAGTTGAAGCAGCATCGAAAGACGCAGCTCGCACAGTAATAACTTTCGTTGCGTCACCTGATTGTACAGTCGCTATCGCATTACCCGCATAAATAGGACGAATAAACGTATCTTCGCTTTCTACGCCAATAATATCGGAAATTTGAGCTACATCGAGCAGTGCCGCAACGCGAGGCATGAAGTTCTTGCCTGTGGTTGTTGCTGCAGCAATGACATGAGAATAATCGCCTGCTAGTTCAAGTACTAGGTCTGCAACATTCTCAGCTAGCTGATATTTATAAACCGCGTTGTCTGCAAGCAGTACCTTAGTAACGCCGTCTACTTGCGCCGCTGCATCAGCAACCGCCTGACAGCCTTCACCAGCAACCAATACATGAATGTCGCCACCCATTTGCTTTGCAGCATGCACTAGCTTATTAGTTTCGGTTTTCAGGCTCGCATTGTCGTGTTCTGCGTATACAAGTACTGTCATGAGATCACCTTCGCTTCATTTTTAAGTTTATCTACTAACTCAGCAACGTCTGCTACCTTAATACCACCCTCGCGCTGTGGCGGTGGCGTTACTTTAAGCACTTTCACGTGAGATTCTAGCGCTACACCAAAATCTGCCGCTGCTTTAACATCTAGAGGCTTGCGTTTTGCCTTCATGATATTAGGAAGTGACGCATAACGAGGTTCGTTTAATCGAAGGTCTGTGGTTACTACTGCAGGAAGAGAAAGCGCTATAGTTTGAAGGCCGCCGTCTACTTCACGTGTAACGTGCACTTTTTCACCGTCGATGGCTACTTCAGAAGCGAACGTGCCTTGAGGCATTCCCGTTAATGCTGCTAGCATTTGACCCGTCTGATTATTATCAGAGTCGATGCTTTGCTTGCCTAGGATAACCAGCTGTGGCGCTTCTTCTTCAACAACTTTTGCTAACAGCTTAGCAACTTGCAAAGAATCTAGGTTTTGATCGGTATCAATCTGAATGCCGCGATCAGCACCTAATGCCAATGCCGTGCGAATTTGTTCTTGGCAGCTTTTATCGCCAATTGAAACAACAACGATTTCAGTGGCAATACCCTTTTCTTTTAATCTTACTGCTTCTTCAACAGCAATTTCACAAAACGGGTTGATGGCCATTTTTGCATTAGTAAGATCTACGCCAGATTCATCGGCTTTCACTCTTACCTTAACGTTGTAGTCGATCGCGCGTTTGACCGGTACGAGTATTTTCATATTTACCTCAATTATAGAGTTCGTCGGTGTCTACTACGTTTCACTAATAATTAACTATTAAAAATTAAAAACGTATTACTTCACCACGCTTTTTGAAACTTTAATAAAGCACTTTACGTTAAAAAAGAAACCGTGGAACGTCCGTTTTTACAAGGCTAGCTCGAAAAAGGCGTTAACACCACGTTTACCAGCGCATAAAATGCGTTGTCAGTTAACGTTAACGTAAACTGCTATGCAATGTACTTACTGTTGACGTAAACGTCAACCTGGATTACCTTGCAGGTCGACATTTAATTTACATGTTTTTGACACATTGCATTATTTGTTTCATCAATAGTGCATTATAAAAATACGAACATAAGGAGCCTCCCGTGGAACGAGAATCGATGGAGTTTGACGTAGTCATCGTCGGTGCCGGCCCAGCTGGACTATCAACTGCTTGTAAGCTAATGCAGCTTGCAAATGAAAATGACCAAGAATTAATGGTTTGCGTAGTCGAAAAAGGCTCCGAAGTAGGTGCACATATCCTTTCGGGTGCTGTTTTTGAGCCTCGAGCCATGAATGAGCTCTTCCCTGACTGGAAAGAGAAAGGCGCGCCGCTTAACACGCCTGTTACCGAAGACCACATTTACCTGCTTAACGATGAGAATTCGGCCAAGAAGCTGCCAAACGGTATTACCCCAAAAACCATGCATAATGAGGGCAACTATATTGTCTCTATGGGTAATGTTTGCCGCTGGCTTGCTGAACAAGCTGAACAGTTGGGTGTTGAAGTATTCCCTGGCTTTTCTGCCGCAGAAACAATTTACAACGAAGACGGTAGCGTTGGTGGTGTAATAACTGGCGATATGGGCGTTGGCGAAAATGGTGAGCATAAAGACGGCTACATGCCGGGTATGGAGCTTCGCGCGAAATACACCATATTTGCAGAGGGCTGTAGAGGCCACCTTGGTAAAGAACTTATTTCTCACTTCAATCTAGATAAAGACAGTTCACCACAACATTATGCCATTGGCTTTAAGGAAATTTGGGATATCGACCCAGCCAAACACCAGCCAGGTTTAGTGGTGCACAGTGCGGGATGGCCACTAGATGAGGCTACCGGCGGCAGTTACATGTATCACGCCGAAGATAACCAAGTGTTTGTGGGTTTAATTGTTGACCTTAATTATGAGAACCCTTACTTAAGTCCTTTTGATGAGTTCCAACGTCTAAAACATCACTCGGTATTTAAGCAATATCTTGAAGGCGGTAAGCGGGTTTCTTACGGCGCTCGCGCCATTGCGAAAGGTGGGTTTAATTCACTGCCTAAAATGACGTTCCCTGGCGGTTTACTAGTAGGTTGTAACGCTGGTACGCTGAACTTTGCGAAAATTAAAGGCAACCATACAGCCATGAAATCTGGCATGTTGGCTGCTGAGAGTATATTTGAAGCAATAAAAGAAAATAATGAAGCACCGGTTAAAGAATTAACCAGTTTCACAGAAAAATTTAAATCGTCTTGGGTATACGATGAATTATTCCGTTCGCGTAACTTTGGCCCGGCAATTCATAAATTGGGTAATTTCTGGGGCGGTGCATTTAACACCTTAGAACAAAATTTCTTTAAAGGTAATTTACCCTTTACCATGAAAGATGAGCATAAAGATTATGCGCAGCTTAACGAAGCGGATAAATCACAAGAAATCAGTTATCCAAAACCAGACGGCGTCTTGAGCTTTGACAAACTATCTTCTGTGTTTTTATCCAATACAAACCATGAAGAAGATCAACCCTGTCATTTGCAATTGAAAGATCCTTCTATTCCAATTCAGATAAACTTACCGAAATTTGCAGAGCCTGCTCAACGTTATTGCCCTGCTGGTGTTTATGAAATTATTGAAGATGAAGGTGAAAAGCGTTTTCAGATTAATGCGCAAAACTGCGTACACTGTAAAACCTGCGATATTAAAGATCCAAGTCAAAACATAAAATGGGTAGTACCTGAAGGTACTGGCGGTCCTAATTATCCAAATATGTAAATGCTGAGTCGATTTGTGTAAAGGTTTGCTTTTTAGCGGCTGAATTACGCTGTATATCGTATTAAATTAAAAAGTGGGCTCTGCCCGCTTTTTTTTTGCCCGTTTATTAATTATTATCATTATGAATTTACACCCAACGTACTAAGGTTAATTAATGAGTGAATTTTTAGATATTTTAACCCATGGAAGACGTTTACAAGGTGCAGTAAAGGAATTAAGCATTGAAGAACTGGAAGAAGTTCAAGAGAAATTAGCAAATATTGTTGATAAGCGAAAAGAAAAAGCGCTAGAGCAAGAAAAAGAAATACAGGAAAAACGGGAAAAACTGGCCGCCATTAAACAACAAATGGAAGAAGCAGGTTTAAATGTTGAAGACCTACAGGCTTTAAGTAGCGAGACAAGCAAGAAAACAGGCAAAAAACGCCCGGTCAAATATAAGCTTGTAGACGAAAGAGGCGTTGAACATCCATGGACCGGCATTGGCAGAATGCCACGGGTTTATAAAGACGCCCTTGATAGTGGTAAATCGTTGGATAGCTTTTCAATTAATTAAGGCATGCCTTAACACATACTGTTATTAATTACATTTATGTAGGTCTGCCTTGCAGGCCTCTTTTTTTCATCAATTTATTTGGCGACTACGTGGATATAAATTACAAAATATCTCAATGCGATAATTCATCGTCATGGCTTTTTTTAATTCATGGATTATTTGGAAGCGCTGATAATTTAGCAATAATTAAACGGCATTTTGAAAAACAATACAATATTGTAAGCATCGACCTTCCTGACCACGGTGAATCGAAATGGACAAATGGATTTGACGTCACAAACGCAGCCAATGCCATTAACGATATTGTCGAAACACTTTCCCTCTCGAGTGTAGCCATACTAGGTCATTCCTTAGGTGGCAAAGTCGCAATGCAGTTTGCACTTAACTACCCAGAAAAAGTGAGCCACCTCGTTGTGGCTGATATTGCGCCAGTTGCATACAACCACAGGCATTACAGCATATTTAATGGTTTAAATGCAGTTCCGTTAGATGACATTCAGGGTAGAAAAGACGCTGAAACTGCAATGTCTGAGTTTATTGAGGAACCTGGTGTACGACAATTCTTACTTAAAAGCTTGTACAAAACAGACGAAGGTAAATGGTCTTGGCGTTTTAATTTAGCAGGGCTGATAGAGAGCTACCCTCATATAGTAGACTGGCAACAAACGTCTAAACAATTTAACGGGCCTACCCTATTTATAAAAGGGGGCAATTCCGATTACATCACCGCGGATCATAAAGCCGCTATCGGTATCTATTTCCCAAATGCGAAAGCGCATATTATCGAAGGTGTCGGGCACTGGCTGCATGCAGAAAAGCCTGCGGCGTTTAATTCAATTGTAGAGAGAATGTTACAAAAAAATTGATTTTTTGTATTGATAAAACAAACTCTTATTAAACTTGCAGTGACGGCGGATACTATTACATATTTTTGAATGTTTTGGTCTCTTACACATTCGCATATTGTGATATCATTCGAGCAGATTTTGTAAATTACTGATATTGAATTAACGAAACCATGCTTGCAGAAAACTATGAACTGATAGAGTCCATTATGCTATATGGCGGCCTTGCAATACTTTTTGCATTGATGGGCTTTGCTGTGCACGATGTATTGCGTAAAAACGATGTGCCTCTTATTGGTAAAGTAGTGACCTATGGCGTGCTTGGCTTGGGTGCCGTGGGGTTTCTAGCTAAGGGACTCATCGAATGGTTCTGGCTTAATTCAGGCGTTTAAACAGACAGAAATGATTAATAGAGGTTAGTTATGGCGAGCGTTGGCCTATTTTTCGGCAGTGACACGGGTAATACCGAACACGTAGCCAAGATGATTCAAAAAGAATTAGGTAAGCAACTCATTGACGTTAAAGACATTGCTAAGAGCAGTAAAGAAGATATTGCCGAGTTTGACCTTCTTATTTTCGGAATACCTACGTGGTATTACGGAGAAGCACAGTGCGATTGGGACGACTTTTTCCCAGAGCTTGAGGGCATCGACTTTAACGATAAGCTAGTGGCAATTTTCGGTTGTGGCGATCAAGAAGACTACGCTGAATATTTCCTAGATGCCATGGGTATGGTGCGCGATATCGTTGAAGCGAAGGGCGCAATTCTTGTTGGTCAGTGGTCTACCGATGGCTACGACTTTGAAGCGTCTAAAGGCATGGCTGACGACAATCACTTTGTTGGTCTTGGTATTGATGAAGACAGACAGCCAGAGCTCACTGACTCTCGAGTGAAAGCGTGGTGTAAACAAATTCACGACGAACTTTGTCTCGCTGAACTGGCGTAAATAACGCCCGTTTGTTAAAGATAAAAAAACCGCTCATGGTGAGCGGTTTTTTTGTGCCTGGCATTTTATTTCTGACATTATGTTTTCGTTTACAATTGAAAACGCTCAACCGCTTTTCGCAAGCTTTCAGTTTGCGCATCTAACTTCATGGTGGATTCGTTAGACTGCCTTGTGCTTTGAGCACTGGAGTCTGCCAAGCTGACAATGGTGTTTAAGCTTTGCGCTACGTCGGCTAGCAACACGTCCTGCTGCTCGGTATCGGTGACAATATGCTCGTTGATGTTGCTTAGCTGCTCAATAATTCCCCGAATACTTTTTACCTGCTCTGCAACCTGGTGGGTAATATCAACGCTGCCCTTTGCCTGCTCTTTCCCAGATTCAATGGCTTTAACCGCTTCAGCAGCATCTTTTTGTAAATTGCCAATCATCTGCTCAATTTCTTCAGTTGAGTCATGAGTTCGATTTGCTAAGGTTCTTACTTCATCGGCAACAACAGCAAACCCACGTCCTTGCTCCCCTGCTCTGGCAGCCTCTATGGCTGCGTTAAGCGCCAGTAGATTAGTTTGTTCTGCAATGGTTTTAATAACATCAAGTATGCTACCAATGCTGCGAGAGTTATCATCTAACCGGGCGATGATCTCTGCAGATGTTTCAGCCTGTTTAGCTTGGCTATCTACTTGCTGCCTATTTCGCTCTACGAGATGGCCAATGTCTTGGCTCTGATTGGTAATATCCCGTAGCGCAGACATAGCCTGATTAATTTGTTTAAGGTTACTGCGGCTTTTTTCCTGTACATGTTGCGTATTGGTGGACGTAACCGTGACTTGCTCTCGTTGGTCATCCACATCGACTAGGCTCTTATCACCTAATTCTACGCTCTCTTTCGCTATTTCAATTAACCGCGTTTCCTGCTCTAAAATATTCCCAACCAGCTCTCTTAGGCTATCGGTCAGGCTATTCACTTTGGCAGACAGTGCTGAGAACTCATCGTTACCTTCTTCAGGTAGCTTCTGGCTCAGGTCACCCTTACTCAATAAACTCAAACCACGGTTAATGCGGCTAAGTGGTTTTGAGATACTGCGGGTAACCACAACGGCAAGTACAATGGCGGTAATGAGGCCAAATACAGCAACAATAGTATTTTTAACTAAGTTAGCTTGTACCGATTCTAAAATTGCGTTTTGCCCGCTTAACGCTTGAGCTTGAACCCGTTTAAATAATGCGTTGATGTCGTCTAGGGCCGTATTGAGCGATGAGGTCGCATTGCTTCTCTCTGCCACCGTGTTTTCGATCATGTCTAGCTTTGCTTTTTGCAGCGCTGTTAACTTATCGACAGCGACCAGTAAGGCATCGTATTGCTCGTTAAACGCACTCACCGTGCCACCGTCGTCTATTCCGCTTGCTAACCTATTTATATAGTCTCTATCTACCTGAAGGTTACTGAGTTGATAGCTTAAATCATCAATAATCCCTAGGCTTTCTTCTGAGCGATTAGACTCTGCTAACTCGATAAATGAGTCATTGATTGTGAGAAGCTTGTTATCTATGGCAGTGCCAGCGCCAATTAATGTTTCTATACCTGGATCGTTAGAGTCGATGTAAGAAAGGTCAAGCATAAGTGCACTGGCCTCATCGGCCACCATTAGCACTTGTTCAAGTTGGCTTTGCAGCTGCGCCTCTACTTCCATACGCGATTTTATAGCCGCATACATTTTATTGCTGCTCTCTACGTAATGAAGACTATCTGCAATTGCTTTTTGGGCATCGCCATTTGAAGGCATTAACGATTTGAGGTTATCAAGATCTTTTGTAAATTCAGAAGATAATGCATCAAACAATGCTTTATTTTTTTCGAATGAAGCAGCGTTTTCCACATGGAAGCCGTTTGCGGTGATAACAGATAAGGACAAAATTTCTGTTTTCACTCTTACCATGCTGGTTTGCTCAGGCATTTTTCGCTCAACAACATCTTCTGCAGATTTGCGGATATCGTTAAGGCCGAAGTAAGATAAAACACTGGTAAATAAAAGTAAGCATCCGAACAGACCAAAGCCTAACGTTATTTTATTTATTATTGTTAACTGCATAATAGAATCCAACAAGTACGCCCGACAAAAGCAAGGAGTGTCACAATAGTCTTTCAATTCTAGTTTAACAGTATGTAAATTCAATGCACCAAAAGTTTATATCTATTTTACATATTCATGTTTCTTATCCTGTACTTAATGAACAATCGCTACCGTTTTACGCTTAACTTAATACACCTTTGCTACTTGCCCACCATTCGAATTAAGAACAAAAATCGTTCATACGTTTAAAGAAACCTGAGTTTTACTTTAAAATCGCTACAAGTTACCTATAATACCTGCAAATGTTTTTCACACTTTCTCAGTAGGTTGTAATGGATCAAAATAAAGAATTGAAAAGAGCAGGGCTTAAAGTCACTCTGCCTCGCCTTAAAATTTTACAAATTCTGCAAGACCCAAATAATCAACACATAAGTGCGGAAGATGTGTACAAGATTCTTATCGAGCAAGATGAAGAAATTGGTTTAGCTACGGTATACCGTGTTCTTAACCAATTTGACGACGCCGGCATTTTAAATCGTCATCACTTTGAAGGCGGCAAATCTGTTTTCGAAATAAGCCATAAAGACCATCACGATCACTTGGTATGCCTAAAGTGTGGAAAAGTGATTGAGTTTGAAGACAATATTATCGAGCAGCGACAAGAAATGGTGGCAAAGCAGCACAATATTAAGCTTACTCACCACAGCTTGTACCTGTACGGCGAATGTACCGACGGGAACTGCGACACACTCGACTAATCAAGGCGTGTCGACCTAAAGTTCAAATAAAAAACCTGCCCTAATATCGGCAGGTTTTTTTTCGCTTTTCAAACGCTGCTTATATGCGCATTAAGCGTCAAATTTATAAGCGTGATACGCCCTTATTGCACGTTCCCACACTTCACCTGCCGCGCCCTCACCAATCACATGCCCATCAATTTCAATAACAGGAGACACTTCCTTACTCGAGGATGTAAGCCACACCTCATCGGCATCGAGCAGTGACTCTTTAGAAAACCACTCCTCTACAACGTTAAGGTTTGCACGCTTAAACGATTCTAGTGCAATGTGGCGGGTGATCCCTGGCAGCAATTCGTTATTTAAAGGCGGCGTTTTAATAATGCCGTTTTTCACAATAAATACGTTGCACGAACTTGCCTCAGTTATCAGCCCTTTCTCGTTAAACAAAATCGTTTCGTTGACACCAGCTTTTACGCCACTTTGAAAGTGCATGACGTTGCCAAGCAACGATGTGGACTTTATATGGCACCGCTGCCAGCGCTTGTCTTCTTCTAGTGCCACTTTATACACCTTGGCACTGCTTCTTGAATTTGACTGGGGGGCTGCCATTTCAAACGCGAAAGCAAAAACCGTTGGTGTAACGCCAGTTGGGTATGCATGATAACGCTTAGTATCAGTACCTCGACTCACATGGAAATACACTCCCACGTTACCACTTTCTATATGCTGAGCATTTTCTGTTGCCAGCTGCAGCACAATGGATGTCCACATGGCATCGTCATAAGGGTTATCAATTTCAATGGCCGATAGCCCCGAGGCCAACCGCGACAAATGGCCCTTAAGCCCTACCGGTTTTCCTGCATAGGTCGGTATCACTTCATAAATACCATCACCAAATAGGAAGCCCCTATCCATAGGTGAAATTCTTGCCTCACTCAGGGGAAGGTATTCACCGTTTAAAAAAGCGACTGTCATGCAATTTCTCCTCTCAATCGCTGCACGTGTTGCCGAGACAAAAGAATGTCGGCTCGGGCTTCTTCACTATTTTGAAAAATAAAGGAAACAGTTTCCCCAGGAACCCGCTGAGCCAAGCGACTCACATCGAGTGGGTTCAAACACCCTAGCTTCGGATAGCCACCCAGGGTTTGTCTATCGCGCATCATAATAATAGGCTGTCCATCTGGAGGTACTTGAATTGCGCCTACATGAATAGCCTCTGAGCGCATTGAAGATAGCGATGAAGCAATATCTGCTCCGGTCAAACGATAGCCCATTCTGTCGATTGACGAACTGACCGTATACTCTGAGCTTTCAAACATGCGCTTTGCGACCTGACTAAAATGCGCTTCTTGATAACCTTTAATGACACGTAGAGGCGCGTTTAGATCATAGGCTACATTCTCTCCGCACTTTATCGACATGCTGTGCTTTATAGACATACCGTGTTGCATTGACATGCTGTGCCGTATTGGCAGCTGACGAACGGATAACGTTGCATAGGTTTGCTCATCGCAACGACTTATATCGATACAGTCACTGTCGCTAATCACCCGACCATCGCCATGAAGGCCGCCAAGGGATTCTCTAACTACAGTACATGCACTGTCAACGTGATAAGGAACCTTCCACTGACCACAAATAGCAAGATACGCCTTACTTCCAACATATTCACTTTCAAAGCTTAAGCGGTCATTTTTATTGACCTTGATACTGGAATAAGACGATTGGTCATGCCCATTTACCTGCACCTTTACCTGCCGCCCAGCAACGGCAACAATGGTAGGCTCATGAAAACAGACCGTCATTTTTCCCATCACTTCTAAACAGGGCGTATTGTCAGGGTTATGAGCAAGAAAATTTGCCCAACGATACGCTATTTCGTCCATAGGGCCTGATTGGGAGAACCCCTGACGCTGCTTACCTTTTCTGCCTTCATCAACAATGAGGCTGAAAAGGCCTTTTGAAATTACTTCAACCTTCATGATAGGCGTTAAACTCACTTTCTGTTATCGACACAAACTTTACGGTATCGCCAGCACTTAGCAAAGGTTGATTGTTTTTATCTAACATGTTTTCAGGACACAGGCCCATTAAATTCCAGCCGCCGGGAGATTCGCTAGGATAGACAGCGGTTTGCCTATCTGCGATGGCAACCGCTCCCTTCGGCACTTTCTTTCTGGGCGTGCTTAATCGTGGGCACTGTAATTGTGGCACAATATCTCCCATGTAACCAAAGCCTGGAGCAAACCCCACCGCGTAAACCTTATATTCAATGCTGGTATGAAGTGAAATTGCCTCCTCAATCGATAACGATGTTTTTTGACTAATTTCAGCAAGATCGTTAGCGTCTGGCGCACCATACCATACAGGCAATGTATGGCATTTTCCTGCGGCTATTTCAGTTTTACCACCTGCCGGGCTACCCACTGCCGGGCCACTTATGGTGTTTCCACCGTTTTGCCAGCTGCGAAGCGTATTGTATACAAAGTGGCTATCGACTCGCTCAATATCGAAAATTATTAATAAGCTATCGTAAGATGGCACACACTCAACAAGCCAAGGTCGTTCGCTATGACTGGCAGCCCTATCGAGCACACGCAACCATTGCTGACAGGCGGCATTTGCTTGCTCTAAGTCAGAACCTGAAAAATACAACATAATGGCATCTGCTCCCACGGGAACAAACTGCTTAATACTGCCAAAAGGTTGCATGTGCACCTCCTACCTTAAGATCACTTTCAAAATAACGTGTTTCTTGAAACAACATAGTTATAAGTAAGCTCTAATTTGGCGGGCTATCTCTACGGCGCCGGCTGTATCGCCGTGCACACACAAACTGTCTGCTTGAATAGATAACGTGGCGCCTGATGCAGTTGTTACTGTGCCCTGCTCTATTAGTTGCTTGGCTTGTACTAACGCCTCTTGCGGACTGAGCACAGCGCCGTCTATTTGACGAGACTGCAGATAGCCTTCATCGGTATAGCGTCTGTCAGAAAAAGCTTCAAACAACAGCGATACACCATGATGTTTTGCTTCATCTGCTATCCCTTGGTGTTGAGATGTGGCTTGGACCATCAGCGGAAGTTTTCCTTGGCACATGGCGGCAACACTTTTCATCACGGTTTGCCTAATTTCCTTATTTTTCATCATGTCGTTATAGAGTGCACCGTGTGGCTTAACATAACTTACCTGCGTGCCCACTATGGCAGCCATCCCTACTAATGCACTTACCTGATATTGAATACAGGCGCTAAGCTCATTGGCTTGCATTGCCATACTTCTGCGTCCAAACCCTTGTAAATCAGGGTAAGACGGATGAGCACCAACCGATACACCATGGGCTTTGGCAATATCCAGCGCGGCTTTCATGACCAATGGATCGCCAGCGTGAAAGCCACAGGCGATGTTTGCTTGGTCTATTTCAGACATAATGTCCTTTTCCACAGGCATCGACCAAGCCCCAAAACTTTCACCTAAATCGCAATTTAACTTCATAATGGTTTAGCTCTTAACTCCAATCCGATATTATGTTACCTGTTCTATTAAAAAAGTCAGTGTTAATGATAAATATTGGAAAAATTAATACATTGCGCGTGGTAGCAGAATACCCTTTTGGGTACGCCCTAGCCGCCCTAGGCGTTAATGAAAACGAGTTTGAGAGTGGGACTGATAACGAAGGTGCTGCTGTTTTCGATTCAGAGGCCCACACCCTCGGCATCGATGAAACCGTTACCCTTCCTCTTGATGAGGTTGAAACACCCCTTGCAACAAATGCAGAGATAGAGGTATTTGTTGCCACAAATCAGCGTGGAGAGCCCTACGCAACGGTGAAAAAACCGCTGATCCAAGTGGGTGAAGTCAAAATATTGAAAGCGGTATCTGCAACCAACTTCGGCGCTTTTTTCGACTGGGGATTAGATAACGATTTACTCGTTCCAGACGACTATCAAGCCGAGCCTGTTAGTGCGGGTATGAAATACGTTGTTTATACGTTTTTTGACAATAAAACCCAGCGCATTTTGGGTGCGACAAAGCTTCACTACTTTTTACAGGAAAGTAATGCCTATTTGAATGAAGGCGACGATGTTGAATGCCTAGTTTATGCCAAAACAGATCTTGGCTTTAAAGTCGTGATAAACGAAAAGAATCTTGGACTGATTTTTCACAGCGACGCGTTTAAACCATTGAAAGTAGGTCAAGCTACCTCTGGTGTAATAAAAACAATTCGCGAAGATGGCAAAATTGACGTGGTGCTTCAGCGTATAGATAAAGATGCGCGAAGTGAGCTTCAGCAGGCTATTTTGGACGATTTAGACGCCCACGGCGGCATATCGACGCTCACTGATAAGAGTGCTCCTGAAGATATTTACACGCATTTTAATGTGAGTAAAGCGGCCTATAAAAAGGCATTGGGTGCGCTGTATAAACAGAAAAAAATCACTATTAACGCTGATGCAATACGGTTGAACACCAATACTTAATCTACACAACGCAGGATATATAATGAAAGCACGTGTTTCATGGGATAAAGACCTTACGTTTACTGGTACTACCGACAGTGGTTACAACACCGTGATGGATGGAAACGGCAACGCTGTTTCACCTATGGAATCGGTGCTTGTTGCTATTGGTGCCTGTTCAAGTGTGGACGTCGTTGATATTTTAAAAAAAGGGCGCTTTGACATTTCAGCGTGTCATTGTGAGCTTGAGGCCACACGCGCTGAAGAGCCACCACGGGTGTTTGAAAAAGTACATGCTCACTACACGGTGTCAGGAAAGGGAATTACCGATAAGGCGTTAGCTCGTGCTGTGCAGTTATCAGCGGAAAAATACTGTTCGGTCATGTTAATGCTTAAGGGCAATGTTGACATTACCACCAGCTTCACCTTGGTTGAATAGATAATCAGTGGAATAAGCGATGTCTAGGCAGGCTTTGGGCTTGTAGACTTTAGTTTAAATCGCTGTAACTTAGCGATATTGGCTAACAGATAGTAAAAAAGGCTAACCATTTCGGTTGGCCTTTTTGTTTTTCACCTTTATAAACTCCTAACTCACTGAAACTTATAACGTTTAGTTTACTGGCACGTTACCTGCTGATATTGGTCATTATGATATAACGACAATAAATGTTAGGGCATTGACCATGGACACAACACATAACACCTCATATCAGAACGCAAACAACGCTTCACTTCGCAGTTCGAACACTAACTCTCCACTTTTACGTTATGCGGTTATCGGTAGCACAATTCTAGCGCTTAGCGCATTTTCAACAGGCTGCACAGATGCTGATGCGATTGATGCAGCGAATGGCCCTGACAAAGTAGAAGAGACGGTATTCGCTATTCCCGTTGAAGCACTTCACTTAAAAACAGGCGACATTACCTCAACGTACGATACAACCGCTATTTTAGAGGCCCGTGAAGAAGCGTTTGTCTCTGCCCGCGCATCAGGAATTATTGAAGCCATATTCGTAGAAGAAGGCGACTACGTAGAAAAAGGACAAGCGTTGGCACAGCTAGATAAGCGTCGGTATGAGCTCAATGTGTCAAAAGCACGCGCTGATTTACAAGGTATCGAAAACGAGCTCGAGCGCGTCAACAAGGTATACTCACAAAAACTCATTAGTCACGATACCTACGATAAACTCAACGCCCAGTATGAATCGGTTAAAGCCTCGTTAAGCATTGCTGAATTGGATTTAAAAGAAACCACTATCGAGGCCCCTATCAGTGGCTTTATTGCATCTCGCAACGCCAAAGTAGGTAATTTAACCGAGTCTTTCCAACGTGAAAGAATGTTTCATATTGTGCAGCAAAAAGATCTTCAGGGCGTAGTATTCCTACCAGAGAACGAATTAACAAATGTGTCTGTAGGCCAGGTCGCAACCCTAAACGTTGCCGCGTTAAACAGTCAAGAAATAACCGCACATGTTGAGCGAATCAGCCCCGTTATCGACGCCACTACCGGTACCTTCAAAGTAACCCTGCGAGTGCCCAATGGACAAAACACGTTGAAAGCCGGTATGTTCACTGATGTGTCTCTTGAATATGCCACTCATGCCAATACCACATTAGTGCCCCGCCGTGCTCTGGTTACCATTGATAATACCCACAGCGTTTTTGTAGTCGACGGTGGCGTGGTTAAGAAAGTCAATGTATCTACCGGATTTGAAAATAGCGATGTTATTGAAGTCACGCACGGATTAACCGGTAACGAACAAGTCGTTACTGCGGGACATCAAAATTTAAAAGACAATGCGCCTGTTGAAGTTGTAAACAGCTAAGCGAAGATAAATAAGGAAAATAGTATTATGCGTATTGTCGATATTGCTGTTAAGCGTCCCGTCGCCGTTTCTATGTTTACTTTCGCGGTGTTGTTATTTGGTATGGTGTCTCTTGGTAGGCTGTCGGTGAATTTATTGCCTGATTTGTCTTACCCCACTTTAACTATACGCACCGATTACGATGGCGCCGCCCCTGCAGAAATAGAACAACTGGTATCTAAACCCATCGAAGAATCCATCGGCGTTGTTAAAGGCGTGCGTAAAGTTACCTCTACCTCACGTGCAGGACAATCAGACGTGGTCTTATCCTTTGCTTGGGGTACGGAAATGGACTTTACCAGCTTAGAAGTGAGAGAAAAACTAGACGTACTTCGACTTCCTCTGGATATTGAGAAGCCTCGACTGCTGCGTTTTAACCCCAGCTTAGACCCTGTTATTAAGTTAGGCCTTACCACTGATACCGAAAACCTTTCCGAAAGCGGTATGAAACGCTTGCGTTTATACGCCGAACAACAAGTAAAACGAGGCTTAGAGTCTGTTGAAGGTGTTGCGGCCGTGCGACTAGGCGGAGGGCTAGAAAATGAAATTCACATTCTTATTGACCAGCGTAAAGCCAGTCAGCTATCCATTCCCATCACAGACATTGTTGAGCGTATAAAAGCGGAAAATGTTAACGCCGCAGGCGGAAGAATAGACAATGCCGCCCAAGCCTTTTTAGTTCGAACACTAAACCAGTTTGAAACACTAGACGACATCGAAAACTTATTTATAGGCCGCTCTGGTAATCGAAACATCCAATTAAAAGATGTTGCCGTTGTACAAAGTGCTTATAAAGACAGAAGTGTCATCACGCGCTTTAATGGCACTGAAGGTGTTGAAATAGCTATCTATAAAGAAGGTGACGCTAATGCGGTGGATGTGGCTACCAATGTGTCACGTCGCCTGAAAGAAGTACAAGAAGCCCTCCCCTCAAATTATGCACTCGATCAAACTTATGATCAGGCCGTGTTTATAAAACAGGCCATCGACAACGTTAAATCAGCGGCCATTGTGGGCGGTATTCTAGCCATGTTGGTGCTGTATTTGTTTTTAAAAGACTTCTGGGCAACGGTTATCATTTCCGTGTCTATTCCTGTGTCTGTTATTGCCACGTTTAATTTAATGTATGCCAACAACATAAGCTTAAATATGATGAGCCTTGGCGGTATCGCTCTTGCTGTTGGGCTATTGGTAGATAACAGCATTGTTGTGCTTGAAAATATTGATCGTCACCGCAATCACAAGCGTGGCTTAACAACGACTCAACATGGCGAAAACGAAGACGCGACGCAATTTGATGCGGCCGCCAAGGGCACCAAAGAAGTATCAGGCGCTATAATCGCCTCTACATTAACCACCATGGCCGTATTCGTTCCGCTTATCTTTGTTGAAGGCATTGCCGGTCAGTTATTTCGAGACCAAGCACTCACGGTTTCTTTTGCGCTTGCCGCATCTCTCGTGGTGGCGCTAACCATCATTCCGGCGATGGCAAGAAGAAAATCAACGCAACAATTATCTCACCAAGATACATTCGATAACCCGTCAGCCTCTGTAAAAACAGCCCCTACGAGTCTGTTAGGTAAAATAGCGTTTTACGCCACCTGGCCTGTTAGAGCACTGTTTAAATTTGTTTTTGTTTTTTTACCTGCCGCTCTTGTTACCTTGATAATTGGTGCATGGCACATCATCAGCAAATGTTTGTCGGTAATGTTCACACCACTTACTTGGCTGTTTTCCAAAGGGTTTGATGGCCTATCAAAAGCGTATGAAGTGTTACTGAAAACAAGCCTTCGCGCTCGAACGGCAGTGCTAGGAATTGCAATGGCGCTTTCAGCAGGAGGAGTTTTACTGTTACCCCAGTTGGGTATGGAGCTCATTCCCACCATGTCACAAGGAGAGTTCTCAGTAGAAATCACCTTGCCAGCAGGTTCTCCTTTGCAGAAAACCGATGCCGAACTCAACGCACTAGCGGCTGTTGTATTTAATAAGAAGAACAGCGGGGGCAGTGGTCCAGAAGACGAGCATAAGGGCGAGCATGAGCGCGAACAGCAGAGCGGATCGCATACAAAAGTACAGCGTACTTATGCGATGTCTGGAACGGGCAGCCTTGTAAGTGCTGCGCCTAATCAAGGTGGCGACCACTGGGGCCGGTTAAATGTAGTCATGCAACCCAATGCGACTCAAGATGACATGCTGCAGGTTCAAAACACCTTGCGTGATTATCTAAACAACAAACCAAATATCGAATCAGTGTTTTCTGAGCCTGAACTCTTTAGCTTTTCATCGCCAATTCAAGTGGAAATAACGGGTTACGATTTAAATCAGTTGCAAGAATATGGTGACGCTATTGCAATTAAGCTGGCAAGCTTTGCTAACTTTACCGATGTAACCACCAGCATTCGAGATGGCAATCCAGAGCTTAAAATAGAGTTCGATCACGCTAAGCTTGCTCGGCTAAACTTAGATGCAGCCTCTGTATCGCAACTGATCGCCGCTAAAGTGGGCGGGCGCATTGCCACCCAATACAGTGTTGAAGATAGAAAGGTTGATGTACTGGTTCGCACTATTGAAAGTCAGCGCAACGATATAGCGGGCGTAAGGGCAATTGTTATTAACCCTCGTTCAACTCAGCCTATTCCCCTAAGCGCAGTAGCCGATGTTTATATGAGCGTGGGCCCAAGTGAAATTACCCGCGTTGGCCAGCAGCGTGTCGCTATCGTTACGGCAAATTTAGCGAAAGGAAAGCTAGACGAAGCTGTTGATGTTGCGAATACTGTACTTAACGAAACTCAGCTTCCTCTCTCACTTAGCGCCACCATTGCAGGTCAAAGTGAAGATATGCAAAACAGCTTCCGCTCGCTGCAATTTGCTCTCGCCCTGGCAGTCTTTATGGTGTACCTGGTTATGGCGTCGCAGTTTGAATCCTTGCTTCATCCGCTTCTTATTTTGTTCGCAGTGCCGCTTGCAGGCGCAGGCTCAGTGTATGGCTTGTGGCTCACCAACACACCGCTTAGTGTGGTGGTGTTTATCGGGCTAATTATGCTGTGCGGTATTGTTGTGAACAACGCCATTGTGCTTGTTGATAGAATAAATCAGCTGCGCAGAGACGGAATGGAAAAGCACGCTGCCATTGTTGACGCTGCCCAAACACGTTTAAGACCCATTGTAATGACTACATTGACAACTGTTCTCGGTTTGCTCCCCATGGCGTTTGGTTTTGGTGAGGGTGCGGAAATAAGAACTCCTATGGCGGTAACGGTTATTTTTGGATTACTGTTTGCCAGCTTACTTACCCTCATCTTACTGCCGGTGCTGTATAGCTTATTCGACAATAAAAAAATACCTGTGGATACGAGTGCAGTGATGACAAGTGACGAGCCGGTAGTAAAAGGAGGCACGCTATGAAGCCTTCACAAGAAAAGTCGCCAACTGTAGTAGCGGGTATAGGTGCGGCGTTAGCAAGATTTGCCCTTAACAAACCCGTCACCATAGGCATGTTATTTTTCTCCATGCTGCTGTTTGGATTAGTGTCTTCTAGACTGCTTCCGTTAGAGAAGTTTCCCGGTATTGATATACCCCAAATGGCTATCGAAATCCCCTACCCTGACGCTACTCCAATTGAGGTGGAAACCATGATAACGCGGCCTGTGGAAGCGGCCATTGCCACCATGTCAGGGATTAAGCGCCTGCAAGCCCGTTCTTATGATAATAGAGCAGAAATCGTTGTTGAGTTTGATTGGGAAGAAAACCTTAAAGCTAAAAGTATCGAGGCAAGGGAGAAGGTAGACGCGATAAGAAATGAGCTGCCTTCAGATATTGAACGCATAATGGTGTATAAATTTAACACCAATGACATGCCTATTTTTCAGCTGCGCGTGTCTAGCGATCGAGACCTTTCTAACGCTTACGATTTGCTTGAGCGCAACTTAAAGCACCCGCTTGAACGAGTACCCGGCGTGTCGAAAGTTGAGCTTTATGGCACCATGAAACGTCAAATCACCATTCGGTTGGACGCTAAAAAACTTTCTACCTATCGTATAGACAGTAATGAGCTTGAACGAAAATTACAGGGGGCTAACTTTTCCCTTACTGCGGGCTACATGTATAACGATGGCCAAAAGGTGCTTGTTAACCCAACAGGTGAATTTGACGATATTAACGACTTTAAACAAATGTGGATCAAACCCAATATTCGTTTGTCGGATGTGGCTAAGGTCAGCTATGAATTGCCTTTGCGAAACGAAGGACGTCATTTAGACAGAAGCTTTGCTGTTGGCTTCAATGTATTTCGTGAATCTGGCAGTAACTTGGTGAACGTATCAGATGCCGTAATGGCCGTGATCAATGAAGCAAAAAACGACCCTGAGTTTTCCGGTATCAACCTTTTTGTGATGGACGATACCGCTAAAAGCGTTACGTCTTCCCTAAGCGATTTGTTAAGTGCAGGCTTGCTAGGTGCACTGCTGTCAGTCATCGTTTTATATCTATTTTTGCGCCAACTGGTTACCACACTTATTGTTGTGCTGTCGGTGCCATTTTCTATATGTATCGCTTTGGGCGTGATGTATTTACTGGGTTATACCCTAAATATACTGTCACTGATGGGACTGATGCTGGCCGTTGGTATGCTGGTAGATAATGCGGTGGTTGTTACTGAAAGTATTTTTCAAGAGCGCCAGAAAAACAATGATATTGCTTATGCTACACAAAGTGGTGTCAACAAGGTAAGCTTGGCCGTCATTGCGGGTACGGCCACCACGGCCATTGTATTTTTACCCAATATCATTGGCGTTAAAATTGACGTAACCATCTTTCTAGAGCACGTGGCAGTTGCCATTTGTATTTCGCTATTTGCCTCTCTTTTTATTGCGAAAACCCTCATTCCCTTACTGACCACTAAAGTGAAAATTCCGGTGGTCAAGCAGTCAGCGCCCCCGGCTTACATCTCTCGTTACGGGAAAATACTTCAGTGGGTACTTAACAATCAGGGTAAGACATCACTTATTGCTGTTGGTATTCTGGCATCCACTATTATTCCCATGCAGGCGGTGACGTCAGATGATGATGGTAATAACAACCAAGAACGCATTTGGCTGAATTACCACATTACCGAAAACTACACCCTGTCGGAGGTAGAAAATACGGTTGAAAAAATGGAAGCGTATTTGTATGAAAATCAAGAACGCTTTCATATTAAACAGGTATATACCTATTTTACTCCAGGGTATGCAACGAGCGGCCTTACGCTTAACGACGACCTACCTGTGCCGGTTAGCCAGATTAAAGAGGATATCCGTGAGTCTATGCCCTCTTTCGTAAGAGCACGCCCCACATTTCAGTGGGAAAGTGGCAGTGGTGGCGGTATTCGAGTGACATTGCTTGGCGAGTCTTCAGAGCAATTAATGAAAATTTCAGACCAGCTGGTGCCGGTTCTTGCCAAAGTGGAAGGACTTAAAGATGTGAAGGCTGATACAGGCTCAACCCGTGATGAAGTTCAGATTCGAATTGACAGAGAAAAAGCCAATCGATTCGGTATTGCGGTTAACGATGTGGCCAAACTAGTTGCTACCGCCCTTCGCGGCAGTAATCTAAGGACGTTTCGCTACAGCGACGCTGGAGAGGTTAACGTACAGCTCAAATATGGTAGCGATATTCAGTCGTCACTCAGTGCACTCAAAAATATTAATATCGGCTTTGCGCAAAGCCAATCAATTACCCTTAATATGATTGCTGATTTTGAAATAAAGCCTCAGCTGTCGCAAATAAACCGTAGCTATCGCCAAACCGCGCTGGCTATTGGTGCCAACCTTGAGGGTGAAACCACCACCGCACAGGCGAGACAGCAAATAGAAGCGGCTCTCGAAAATATCACCCTGCCCACGGGCTACACCTGGACACTGGACGGCAGTTTCTCCCGCCAAGATGAAGCTAATGCGGTTATGCAGATGAACATGCTGTTGGCGCTTTGCATGATATACGTGGTGATGGCAGCGTTGTTTGAATCGCTGATCTTACCAACATCCGTCATCACATCCTTATTGTTTTCCTTCACCGGCGTATTCTGGGCGTTTATGGTAACCGGAACGTCAATGTCGGTAATGGGTATGATTGGAATGCTTATACTTATGGGTATTGTGGTGAACAATGGCATTGTGCTGGTAGATAGAATTAATCAGCTTATTAATGACGGTCTTTCTTTATACGACGCCGTTATTGAAGGGTGCGTTACCCGAATAAGACCTATACTCATGACAGTGGCAACCACTGTGCTGGGGCTAATTCCGCTTGCCATAGGCACAACACGGATAGGCGGCGATGGTCCACCCTATTCCCCAATGGCCATCGCCATTATTGGAGGTTTGCTATTTTCTACACTAACCAGCTTGTTCCTTGTGCCGTTAGCATATGTATTACTCCTCAAGTTGAGATTCCACGCTCAGCGACTCTTTATCAACGGACGTAACAGAGTGTCGCGTTGGGTAAGGGTTTGAGCCAAGCATCATTAACCAGTTATGACTTCCTGACTGGGTGTGTGCTGTTCTTTTAAAGAACAGCACCACCCGCCTTTTCATATTAACCATAGCCAACGCTTACCTTAACTACGTGAAGTGAGGTATTCGTGAACCGTATCAGCGCCACGTTCAGCCGAAAATTGAATGAGGTTACTTCCATTACATGTTAACCCTGTGTCTGAGGTGACTAATCGTAATACTTGACGCTGGCTATCACCAATACGACCCACGTTACGTGACAGGTTCGAACGGAAGGTTTTAATATCGTCGTTAACAATGGCTTTGCAAAATCCTGCAAATTCCGTTTCGCCAACAAAACGGACTTCTTTTTGTGAGCTAGCGGCACTTGCACTAAATGCAATTGATAGTGTTGCTGTAGCAATAATAGTCTTTAGCAATTTCATGGTGTTTTCCTTGATGCATAAAAAAGGGTGTTAGCACTCAGGTAATCGCTGAGTGCCCATTAGTTATGCACCAAGACTGAAAATTTTTCTGTTGTAATGTTGTGTAAGGCAGGTAAATTTGCAGTAAATTGAGTTGTTAATACATATTTAAAAATTTAAGTATCTGAAAAATATAAATTTCATTACAGTCTTTATTCCTAGATGATATTACAAATCTAAAATCGTGAACAAAAAACTCTAATACTAAAGTCTAAAAAAAGTATTTCCTCACCTCCAACTCTGAAATTTTAACAAAAAAAATGGCATTTCAGATTATTTTTCACGCTGAAACACCACTTTATTTTGTAATAAAACTACATTTCACTCGTATTTTCTTTCGACTTTCGTTTCTATCGCATCGATATATGCATGCCAAGACCCATATCCAATAAGCGGCATTAGAATGATAAAACCGACAAACCCAGTGACAAATCCTATGGCAACGGCCGAGAAAATTATTGCCGCCCAAATCAACATGGGTACTTTATTTAACCACACTGCATTAACACTCGTTAGCACGGCGGTAGCAAGATCGACTTTCCGTTCCATGAGTATTGGCTGAGTGAATGCAGTAATAAACAGCATGATCATTGTAAATGCAGCCCCCACTAAGGTGCCCAACACTAGAAATGGTAGCAAGCTCTCAAGATTATTATCTATATAAGGAGGATAAAGTGCATGGATTAGCGACGCTACACGTAGCCAAAAAATCATCATAACCATGATGAGTAGCGCAAACCCCCACTCATTAAATGCATTTCTTCGCATTGCTCGCAATGAATGTCTTAACGTAGGTTTGTGGCCTTTTTCCATTTCCCAACTTACATCGTAAAGACCTGCCGCTAAAAACGGGCCTATCAACATAAAGCAAACAATGGCAGGTAAAATAACCAAGTGCCAGCCGGTCATTTCAACCAAATACATGATGAACCATGGAATAACGGCGAATAGTACACCATAAAATACTGTTAATCCTGGCGCTCGCATGGCGTCTCGTAACGCCAACGACAACCATTTTATCGGGTCGCCAACATCTAATTCTTTACAGGGAATGACACGCGCAATGCCACTTTGAGTAATCGCATTTTCTGGAGTTTCTTTAAAATGGTGCGACATATTAAAATCACCTCTGATGGTAAACTTGCTTTTTCTTGGTGTTTTTATAAACACCTTATTCTTACGATAGGCTTATATGAATAAGTTCACAAGTTATTAACATAAATTTTATAACTTTATAGCCAAAAGAATAGTCATAAGGATAGCCATCATCATTATTGTTCGCAATTTGTGCAATGAGAGATAAAAAGTGTCGCCATTCACTGAATTCTTCTAAATTGCCGTCGCATCTCACTGTGGATTGCGATAATCTCAAGGCATGTAAATCAACCAGATAGACCATGAAAACTGTATCTCGCTCACATAAATTAGATAACGTTTGTTATGACATTCGAGGCCCAATAGCAGCACAAGCTAAAAAGATGGAAGACGAAGGTCATCGCATATTGAAATTGAATATCGGTAACCCTGCCCCGTTTGGCTTTGAAGCACCCGACGACATAGTGAAAGACGTTATTCATAATCTGCCGACTTCCCAAGGGTATTCAGACTCGACGGGAATTTACGCGGCGCGTGTAGCAGTTATGCAGTACTATCAACAACGAAATATCAAAGATATTCGCGTTGACGATGTTTATATTGGTAACGGGGTAAGCGAACTCATCATGATGGCGATGCAAGCGCTGCTTAATCATGGTGACGAAGTGCTTATCCCAAGTCCTGACTATCCACTATGGACTGCAGCAGTAAGTCTATCTTCAGGCTCTCCGGTTCATTATCATTGCGATGAACAGGCCGATTGGTTTCCTGATCTTGATGATATTAAAAGTAAGATCACCAGCAAAACCCGTGCAATTGTTCTTATTAACCCGAATAACCCCACGGGAGCTGTGTATGATGAAGCGCTACTTCAAGACATTGTTGAATTAGCGCGGCAACATGGACTTGTTGTATTCAGTGATGAAATTTACGATAAAATTCTTTACGACGATGCGAAACACACCAGCATTGCGTCGCTAGCCGATGACGTGTTTTTTGTTACTTTTAGTGGTTTGAGTAAGAACTACCGCGTAGCCGGATTCCGCGCTGGCTGGCTATTGGTTAGTGGTAACAAGCGACTGGCCTCTGACTATATTGAAGGGCTCAACATCCTCTCTTCAATGAGAATGTGCGCAAACGTACCTTGTCAAAGCGCTATTCAAACTGCGCTTGGTGGATACCAAAGTATTAACGACTTGGTAAACGAAAACGGAAGGCTGCGTATTCAACGAGATGTGACTACTGACATGCTTAACGGCATCGATGGCATACACTGCATTAAACCTAAAGGCGCTATGTACTGCTTTGCCCGCGTGGACGAGAAAAAATTCAACATTCACAACGATGAGCAAATGATTTTAGACTTACTTAGCTCGGAAAAAATTCTGCTGGTACATGGCAAAGCATTTAACCTTAATAGTGGCATTTACTTCCGCTTGGTATTTTTACCTCACAGTGACGTTTTAGTGCCTGCCCTGCATAGAATTGGAAATTTCTTTAGAACCTACAAGCAGGGAGCTTAATATGTCAGATAGAAGTCATTTTTTTGCTCACTTATCTCGGCTTAAGTTAATTAACCGTTGGCCACTGATGCACAATGTGCGTACCGAGAATGTGCAGGAACACAGCTTGCAGGTGGCAATGGTTGCTCATGCCCTTGCGCTTATCAAAAATAAATTTTTCGGTGGCACCGTTAATCCAGAGCGTATAGCCACTATGGCCATGTTTCATGACGTATCTGAGGTACTGACTGGCGATCTTCCCACGCCGGTGAAGTATTTTAATCCGGCGATAAAGGAAGAATATAAAAAGATTGAAAAGATAGCGGAAAATAAGCTCATTGAAATGGCGCCTGAGTCCTTCCGCGATGACTATGCTGCGCTGATAGATTCACAAAACCATAACCCAGAAGATGCCTTTATTGTGAAAGCAGCGGATGTGCTGTGTGCTTATCTAAAAACGTTAGAAGAAATTGCCGCTGGAAATCGCGAATATACGCTAGCAAAGAAACGCTTGGATAAAATTCTAAAAGAGTATCATTCGGAAGAAGTGGATTATTTTCTCACTCAATATGTACCGAGCTTTTCGTTGAGTCTTGATGAAATAACCCAAGACGAAATGTAACATTCAAAAAGGAGCTACTGTGACGATATCTCAATGGGAATTAGATTTACACGAGCGTCGCCTTCCACGCAGCGAATCGAGAGACGGCGATCACAGAAATCCTTACCAAAGAGATAAAGCAAGAGTACTCCACAGCGCCGCTTTTCGAAGGCTGCAAGCAAAAACACAGGTATTAGGCGTTGGTTTAAGTGATTTTTACCGAACTCGACTGACGCACTCTTTAGAGGCCGCTCAAATAGGTACGGGGATCACCGCGCAGCTTTGGAACAAATTTCCCAATATAGCCAAAGACTTAGTACTCGACCCTACGTTAATTGAAACCATCTGTTTGGCTCATGACATTGGCCACCCTCCTTTTGGTCATGGTGGAGAAATTGCGCTCAACTACATGATGCATGAACACGGTGGTTTTGAAGGTAACGGTCAAACGTTTCGTATTGTTACTCAGTTGGAGCCTTACACGGCCGACCATGGCATGAATTTATGCCGACGCAGTATGTTGGGGTTAGTTAAATACCCCAACTTCATAAATACTCTGCATACTGAAGAGGCTGCTGGCCCTCGGCCCCAATCATTGCGCCAAGTTAAAGCCGATGATTGGCACCCGCCTAAAGGTTTATTTCAATGTGATAAGCCCTTGTTCGATTGGCTGCTTGCTCCGCTAAACAATGACGATAAACAGTTGTTTATGCAATTTACTGGCAGTACAGGTGCCCACAGTAAAACCTGCTTCAAGTCATTTGATTGTTCTATTATGGAGCTGGCAGATGATATTGCCTACGGCATCCACGATTTAGAAGATGCCATTGTCATGGATATGGTGCAAAAAGCGCATTTCATAGAAGATGTGACGAACCCATTAAAAGCGCTGTCTATTCCATGGCTTTCAGATAATATCGAATCGCTGACCACAAAATTGTTTAGTCACGCCCACCACGAGCGTAAAAATGCTATTGGCGCGCTGGTAAACAGCTTTATTACTGCTATTGAAATTCAAAAAGTAGACGGGTTTTCTCATCCGCTATTAGCCTTTAATGCCACCATGCCTCAAGGCTTTGGTGAAGCATTGGCGCTGTTTAAGCGATTTGTGTTTAGAAAGGTAATACGCCGCCCAGATGTTCAGCTGTTAGAATATAAAGGGCAATTGGTGGTGATGGAGCTCTTTGAAGCCTTTGCCTCAGATCCTGCACGCTTGCTGCCAGAGAACACACAAGAGCGCTGGCGTAAAGCAGAGGAAGCGGGAAACGGCATGCGTGTGCTTGCCGACTATATATCAGGTATGACCGACGAGTTTGCATCTCGCCTTTACAGCAGTATATTTTCACCTAAACAAGGCGGCATTCAAGACAGTTTCCATATCTAGCGCTAGGGGTAGAACAAGGTTATTAGGTTATGTTGCCAAGGCTAATTGTTAACCGCATCAGCAACAGTTGTTGCATTTACAACTTGGTTCACACTCCCCTGAATAACCACGGTGGCTGATATTTTATCCTGAATGGCTTGTCTGTTTGGATCCCAATAAACCTGTAAAAAGCCTAGTAACCCCGTCGCAAAACCTGCTCCGTAACCGCCGTACCGGCCAAAGCAATCAAGCATGCCAAGTGGCTCACCGCTTAACGAAACCACGCGAATATTACACACTTTTTTACCTGGAGTTTGCCCGCGCCAAAGTAACGAGAATAAGGTAAAGTAAACTGCAGCCCAACCAAAACCTAAACCTAGATCTTGTATAATACCTTTGCCCCACTGCAAGATACTGGTTACAGGTGCTGTATTGTTTTCGTTTGTATTTTGCCCCGTAATACTCTCTGGCACTAAATCTACACTTTCAACATCATCTGCTGCAATAGGTTCATCATCAGCTATAACCATTAAGTGCAATAGCGCTCGAGCAGCTTGACTATTTCCAGTGTCTTCAATTTCAGCAAGTTCAGGCAATTGAGTAACTAAATTAGCGCTAGCAGCACTTTGGCAAATAGCATCGCAATTTTTAGCGTCGTCTGTTTGCGCTAAATATGCGCGAATTATTGATTTATCATGCTCACTTAACTCATCTTTATGTTCTGCTTTGTCAATTTGTATTCCTTGTAAAGTGCTGTCGTCTTCAAAGAAGTCTATTGCTAACGAGAGTACCGTTAGCGAGCTTACAAATAAAAAGGCTGCTGAAAAAAGCTTAAGGGTTCTGCGCCAAAACGACGACATTTTAGGAAGGTATTGTTGTGCTGTGCCTTTATAAAAAGCCATCGCAGCAACAAAGGCAATTAACGTTGCGCTAAGCTTTGCAGCCATAAATATTAAAATGACATCAATGATCATTGCCATTGCGCGTTTAATAGGTGGAGCCAAAGGAATGCCTAATAGCGCTTGGTCAACTTTAAAGGCATACGGGGTTATTACATTTCTGGTTTCTGAGCCAGACAGCGCTAATTGCTCTATTTCGTTGGCTTTCATTTTTATACTAGTTATTAAAATACGTAAATCATTCAAGCTACGCGCTTTTCATTTTCAGAACAAGCTAAAGCTATTGATTACTATGCATAAAAAAGCATTTTGATTTTTTAGCATCACTTATTATCTAAATTTGGGACCACAGCGGTTCGCTGTGTTCTTTTTAATTCATGAAATTTTATTCTTATTAACTGGGTCTTATTTTATACGTGTTAAATCTGTAGTTACTTTTTATAAAATTCGCGCGTGTAATACTAGGCGTGTGGTACTAGGCCTGTAATAAATGATGCAATCCTAAAACCTTGTATTCACGTAAGCAATGTAACCTCGGTGCCTTCGCGCGCAGTCGACATAAACTGCTTTTCAGTTTTTAATATCTAAGCGCGCTCAATAATTATGGTGTAAGTATGTCTAAACCGTTTAAACCATCTGTAAACCTAACCGACAATCATGTTACCGATGAAAGTGTTTATATGAACCGGAGGTCATTGCTTAAGTCTCTTGGGTTTGTCGGCGCGTCAACGCTACTTGCACAATCTGCAAGTGCGGCTGACTGGTTTTGGGAAGATGAGAAAGAGAAAGCAACCTTTCAAAGTAAGCCGCTGGATTTTACCAAACCTAGTCAGTATCAAATTAATGAGACTCGAACCCCAGAAAAGAAAGTCACGTCATACAATAATTTTTACGAGTTTGGCACATCTAAAGATGCTCCGGCAGAAAACGCCAGTGAATTTAAAACCGACCCATGGACATTGAAAATAGATGGTTTAGTCAAAAAGCCATTAGTTCTCGACCATGACTCACTGACAAAGCGCTTTCCACTGCAAGAGCGCATTTATCGTTTGCGCTGTGTAGAAGCGTGGTCGATGGTGGTGCCTTGGATAGGGTTTGAATTAGCAGCACTTATCAAACAAGCCGATCCATTAATGTCAGCAAAGTACGTGGCGTTTGAGACTCTGTATGATCCAGAACAAATGCCAGGGCAAAGTAATCGATTTTTGGGTGGCGGCATTGAGTACCCCTATGTTGAGGGCTTACGCTTAGATGAGGCTATGCATCCATTAACGCTGATGTCGGTTGGCTTATACGGGAAAACCCTGCCTCCACAAAACGGAGCCCCAATTCGATTGGTTGTGCCTTGGAAGTATGGGTTTAAAAGTATTAAGTCTGTGGTGCGTATCCGTTTGACAGATAAACAACCTCCAACGACGTGGAATCGACTTTCCTCAAATGAATACGGTTTTTATGCCAACGTGAATCCTAAAGTCTCTCACCCTCGATGGAGTCAGGCGAGCGAACGTAGAATTACCTCTGGTGGTCTTTTATCTCGAAATCGAATAGAAACACAGATGTTCAATGGGTATTCAGAAGTGGCTCCTCTGTATTCTGACATGAATTTGGCAAAGTTTTACTAAGATGGCACCTAGGAAAGCCCCCCTGCGACTGTCTCCATGGCTCAGACGTTCAATTAAATCAGTTATTCACGTAGTAGCTCTCGGTTACTTAGTGTGGCTGTTCTACGCTGGAATTACCGATACGTTAGGGCCGGACCCAGTGGATACTTTGTTAAATGAAACGGGCATCTGGGCAATTCACCTTTTATTCATTACCCTATTGCTCAGCCCATTGGCTAAGCAAATGCGTAGCCCTGCTCCCATTCAGTTCAGAAGAATGCTTGGTGTGTATGTGTTCGTCTACGCATTGGCTCATTTAAGTACCTACATTTTGTTTGAGCTTCAGCTTGATATGGCGTTAGTGCTAAGTGAACTCATTAGCCGCCCTTACATTGTGGTTGGCATGGTGGCGTTATTGCTACTATTGGCTCTTACTGCGACCTCTTTTAAGGTACTACAAAGAAAAATGGGGAAGCGTTGGCAGCAGCTCCACAATGCAATTTATCTCATATTACCACTGACTCTTTTGCACTTCAGTTGGTCACAAAAAACCTTTTGGCAAGAACCCATATGGTATTGGTTAGCGGGAATCATCGTCTTAGCCCCGAGAGCAAAACAGTGGCTAATGACATACAAAAAGAAAAGAAGTCGAAAGCAGGCAAAAAAATCAGCGGCTAAAGCAAATAGCCCTCAATATCCTTAGCACGCCCTAGTCTATATATTTACTCTGAGCAAAGGCTTTAACAATAGCGTAATGAACGATTTATGACAGAATGAATAGCAGCAATAAATAGCGAGCGGTTTTAGCCACAGTAACAACACAAAGGAAAAACCAAAAATTACTGCGAAGCACTCCTGCTGCTAGCGTGATTGGGTCGCCAATAATTGGCACCCAACACAAAAGTAGGCTCCACTTTCCCCACCGGGTAAAAAAATGAGAGGCGCGAAGAAACGCGTTTTCGCTTATTCTTAAAAGTTTTGTTGCAACCACCCTACCGTATTTAAAACCCAGTACGTAGTTCACCAGGGCACCTAGAATATTTCCACTGGACGCCACCAACAGTAACCCCCAACCAGAGAGACCATTGCTATACAGTGCTGTGATAACTATTTCTGAACTAACGGGCAATATTGTGGCAGCCAAAAATGCACTGACAAACATTCCCGCATAACCAAGATTAACAAAGAAGTTCATTATGCTCTCTTTTTATAATTGCCTTACCCTCATTGCCCTATCACTTTGCCTTAACCTCACAGCCTTAAACTCACTGCCCTACCACTCTGCCTTAACCTCACTGCCAAATGTACGTGAGGTTATCAATAAACGTGCAGCCCAATTTTTAAAAAGCCCGTGGTTATTTTAAAAGTACACACAAGAAATAACGGGTATTGCATATCTCTGGCCTTTTCACCTTTATTGATACCTGTATCTGCACATGCACATGCACATGCAAACAGTACCAGATTCAAATTTTACGGCGTAATAAAAATTCCTTTTATTTAAAAGCACTTAGATAGATTTTTCGTGATTGTTCGAAAAAAACACAATCTACTGCTTGCAAAAGAGATTCATCACAACTACTGTATACACATACACACTGTATACTTAAACAGTTAAAAATGGTTTTATAAAAATAAGGTATGTCCTATGAGTAATTCACCAGTTTGTCGATTCAATGCACTTCGTAACGCTGTATCAAATACCGCGATTGAAAATGTAGTTCAACTTCCATTACCCATTGAAGGTTACCCCGGTGAAGGAAAAGGAAGCTTTGAAGAAAGAAACGACAAGGGGTGGAGTTATCTTCTCTCTGACTCAGTAGCGTTTTCTAAAGATGTTGTAAATGCTATTCGCATTCAAAAGCCTGAGAAAGAGAAAGTACCAGAGTGGATAAGTAAGCTCATTACTGGCGGCCAATGTAAAACACTGTATGTTGAAAATATAGATTTAGACTTACAACCCACAGACAGCGACATGATCCGCAAGCTCTGTGAACTTTACTCTGTGAGTTTAGTTAACGTAAAAGTAGACAATACTCAGCAGAGCAAAAATGTTGCGGTTGGCCCCTGGTGATATAAAGAGGAAACACAGAAGAAGTACAAAGAAGAAATGGAAAGAAAGTAGAGAGGAATCAGGCAATATAGCGGTCTCATTTGGCTACGCTTTCAATATGCACTCTCACAGTGCTTCCTCGCAATTTACTCTGGTAATGCGATACACTATTGTGTCATGAAACCCTAAGTGTAGATGAGTGTTATGCGTTGCTATTGTTGTTCTTCCGCTTCTTTTGAACGTTGTTGTGAGCCATTTTTAAATGGTACCGAATCGCCGAAAAGTGCAGAGCAACTTATGCGTTCTCGGTTTTCAGCGTATGCGGCGAACCAGTACGAATATGTTCTGAATACCTACACCCGTGAAAAACAAGAAGGCTTAACCATAGAAAGCCTTAAACAAAGTGCTGATGGCGCCTTGTGGTTTGCTCTTCAGATAACTCCCCCATCCGCTCAAGAAGCAACATCTGATACCGTTGAATTTACGGCATTTTATTTTGAGAATAAAAGCCTATTTCAGCTACATGAAACATCTAATTTCCTTATCGAGGATAACCAATGGCGTTATCACGATGGTACACTTCACGATGACTGTGGAAAAATAAAATACGGTAGGAACTTGCCATGTCTTTGTGGCAGCAATAAGAAGTTTAAACAGTGCTGTGCAACAAAGTTGCGGTAGTGAGTGTCGCCTTAGAATGGGTATGTGTAAGTGCGCAAAGTGTAGGCCTGTGATATGCATCACAGGCAAGTAAGTATAAGCAACGAGCAGTTACTGAGCCTCTATACTTTAAAGAACTTGATGCTCAACGGGTAATGCCACAACTCTCCCCCATTGGCTTTTAACGCTGCAATAATTGCAAAAATTAAATTTAGAATGCCCAGAATCATTAACCCGAAGGCACCAATAAATATCAACAGCAGAATTCCGCAGATTATTGAATAGATAACTAAGCTTATTAACCAGTTAGCCGTTACTTTACCGTGTTTATCTATGTCTTCATTTTGATCTTTGTGGGCTATCCACATAACAATAGGCAAAATAAGCCCCAGCCCAGGTATAACAATACTCGCTAATTGGCTTACATGTATGAGCGTGCAGTATGTTCGTGCCGTTAGCCCCCAATACATTTTTTCTTCCGTTGTCATTACTACTCCCTTAATTATGTTTTTAGAATGAGGTGTACATTGAATTTAGTTTTTCAACAATTCATGGTTATTGAATGTTGTTTATAGTATCGCTGTTAAATTCGATACATCGGGAAAGCGTTGGCACATTCCTACGGTGTAATTATTAGCAGCAATTGAAATATTAGTAACACTAATTTACCTTAATGGGTAGTCAACATACTGGTTATTAGACACATTTTTTAACGTCAACCCAACAAACAATGGCCTACTTTATCTTTTGGTCGCTACTAACTACTCATTATTCAGTATTCAGTCTGTCCAAACACTATTACGCCCTCGTCCTCTGTCAGCGATAGTGACGTGCGGGTTGCATAATCAGCCAACCACCTCTCAGTAAGGTGTTTGTACTGGTTTGATTGCTTAAAAGCAATTGACGCTTCAATAAGTTTTTCCACAAGTTCAGGGGTGGTGCCCTTTTTTGATACCGCTAAATACGTTGTTGCTTTTTGGTAGGTAAAAAGTTTAGTGATGCTATTGCACTTATCACCTAAATCATCACAAACAATGTCCATTCCGCCATCGGAGAAAAACAGGTAGTCTGCACGACCGCTTTCAAGGGCTAACACAGCACTCTTCCAGCTGTTTTTAGGTACGGCCCAATATCCTGCCTTTTTAATAATCTCCTGTCTAAAGTCTCCCCTGAGCACGGCAATTCGGCTACTTGCAGGTAATTCGTTCAGTGAAGAAATATCGGTATTACTTCCACGTTTGGAAAATACAGAATAGGCGTTTTGAGTTATGGGAGTGATCTAATGAAATAGATCCTCTCGTTCTACGGTTCCCGCTAATGAAAATACGAGTACATCTTGTTTCATTGCACTTTCAATTAAAATACGCTGCCAGGGTGCGCTTAAAATATCTGTTTTGATACCAGCTTCAACCAGTATGCTCTGAACCAAATCAACGGCGTATCCCGAAAGCTCTCCTCGCTTGTTTCTCTCACTAAACGACGGCTCCTCATTGGTAATAACCCAAGGCTTTGGCTGGCTATTGTCATCTACCAAGGTTTTGCCGAGAACGATGACGCCCTCTATTTCAGATACATTGGGCGAATAGTCTTCTAATACTGGCAGCCATCGACGTTTAATTTCTGAATATTCTGGACGCTTTAAAAGTCGACTCACTTCTTTGACTAAATCGGTGGCGTACTTTCTATTTCTATCTGTCTTTGGCATCGCCACGTAGCTATACAGCACGTTATGGGAATATTGTCTGCTGACGGTGGAGCAATCCAATTCGTTTTTCTGACAAAAAATAGCCATACCAAGATCAGAGAAAAATATGGCGTCTACCCTGTCTTTTAGTACAGCATCTACCGCTTGATTCCAGGTATTGAACTGGTGCAAAACAAACTGAGGGTATTCACTCCCTAATTCAACTCGATAATCTCCCCGCATTACTGCAACAGAAATGGTTTTGTTTTGCGCCGTCAGTAGATCAAGGCCTATGGCCTTTTTGCCATACAACCCCACTACGTTTGCAGTTAACGGCGCTATCCAAAAATATTTGTCTTCCCGTTCTGCGGTTCGACCTATGCCAGTCGCTAGCATGAGTTCGCCGGTATCGAGCTCTTGAATTAATCGCGCGAAAGGCAATGGCCTAACATCAGCTTGAATACCCGCTAAATCAAGTAATGCTGTAGCAAAGTCTACCGAATAGCCTTTAACACTTCCATCGCTTTGAAACTCGCTGAATACGGGCGTATTTGCCGAAAGAACTTTCATAGTTTCAACAGCACTAACGTGCTTCATTTGAAAACAAAAAAAGGAGACAAGAATAAGAAGTATCAACTTAACTTTAAGCACATTAAATTCTCGTAAGCATGTGTATGCTAAGTGTACAACAAACACCATTAATTGTGCCATTTACAGAAATTGTATTATCAACGTATAGCAAGTGATAAAACGGGAGCATTGACTTTTACGCATATAAAACCGGTATATTATCGCTATGCACCGCAGTTAAGTGCAACTTATCGACGTAAATGATCGTTTTTGTTTGTGTGGACTATCAATAGGTTCATACATCAAGGAGGTATATTTATGGCGAAAGTACTCGTAATTGGCGCATCTGGTCAAATTGGTAAGCAAGCAACAGGAAAACTGTTAGAGCTTGGTCATCATGTTATTGCACCAGTCAGAAGCCCAGAAAAATTGTCTGATATTGATAACAGCAACCTAAGCGTTATCGAGCAAGATTTAGAAAAAGACTTTTCTTCGCACTTCGAAGGCGTGGACGTAGTGGTATTTACCGCAGGTTCAGGTGGTAATACTGGTGCAGATAAGACGATTATGATTGATCTGTGGGCTGCTCAAAAAGCTGTTGACTACACCAAGCGCGCGAAAGTTCCTAAGTTTATTATGGTGAGCTCTATCGGCGCAGGTGATCCAGACTCAATACAGGGCGAAATGAGACCCTATTTAGTTGCCAAACACGTGGCGGATGAATACTTAATAAATAGCGGTGTGAATCACATTATTTTACGTCCGGGAACATTACTCAATGAGCCTGGCACTCACCTAGTGAGAACTGACATGCCGGACAACAAAGATGAAGCAGTGATCCCAAGAGAAGACGTGGCTACTGCTATCGTGGAAAGCGTCGGACGTATAAGTGAGGATAACTTAATCACCTACTTGTTCAAAGGCGACGAGCCAATTTCTAAAGTATTTGATTAA